>Ga0153940_1000014_pt1 | contig 133350 bp, 120 predicted proteins | sample TSNJ024MetaG_FD_104736 | JGI IMG/M metagenome (GOLD analysis project Ga0153940, IMG submission 104736) | Attine ant fungus gardens microbial communities from New Jersey, USA - TSNJ024 MetaG | ecosystem: Host-associated > Fungi > Mycelium > Unclassified | place: USA: New Jersey, Brendan T.... | reverse complement strand
TGGTTTGAGCGCCATATAGCTAAAAGCTTGTGGCCGGATAATTAAACCTAAAAAAGAAGGGAGTATCTGTCCATATGATACTTTCTGTAAAAAAACCTCCAACCGTGTGACAACAATAGCAGCAGTTACGGAGCGGCACAGTGCTACAACTTGAGTGCCGGCTGCCAGGGGTCGGCCAATGGTAATTGCATCCCGAATTACTTTTGGAGTTCTGTCTCGCAGGGCAATTACAACCTCAATAGCGGTAATCTTAACGGCCCGAACACTAACTCTACCTCTTACCCGTTCTCTGCCCGTTGCGTCAGGAGTTGGAAACAAACTAAACAGGAGAATAAAAAAGGAAACAGTCAGAGTTTGATTGCTCAAGGGTAATCAAAGAGGGCTTTTTCAACTCGTCGGAGGTGGTTTGAGTGCCTTGAAGCTAAAAGCTTGTGGCCGGATAATTAAACCTAAATAACTATTGACTGCCTATACATATGTCAGCCAAACAGAAGAAACCTCCAAACATGTGACAACAGTAGCAGCAGTTACGGAGCGGCGCAGTGTTACAACCTGGCTAACGGTTGCCAGGGGGCGAACAATGGCAACTGCTACCCGAACAACTTTTGGAGTTCTGTATCTACAGGCTATTACAACCTTAATGGCGGTAATCTTAACGGCCCGAATTCCAATGTTACCTATTACGCGTTCTCTGCCCGTTGCGTCAGGAGTTGATATTCTCGAATGTGTAATCGTCGGCACAAGCCGGCGATTATTTTTATTCACTGCGGCGAATAGTCTTATAAATGAGTTTTTCGGGTTTGCAGAACGTTTCAGAAATTACAAAAGCATCCAGAGCGTATTGCTTAGCTTCCTCAAGTCTTTTTGTATCGTTCACATACAGTGTAGCAAGCGTTTCGCCCTTGGCAACTTTTTGAGATATTTTTGCACTCAGAACTACTCCAACCCCAAAGTCAATGCTGTCTTCTTTTTTGTCTCTTCCTGACCCCAGAAGTTTAGCGGCATTAGCTATTTTAAGTGCGTCAAGACAGCATACATAACCGTCTTTTTCTGCCCTGATTTCAACTTTTTGAGAAGCTAGCGGAAGCAAAGAGTAATTGTTCACGATGTCTACGTTACCCCCTTGAGCTTTGAGCATTTCTTTAAACTTATTTAAAGCCTCTCCGCTTAATATTTTTTCATCAATTAACTTTTTGGCTTCATTTTCATTCGGGCATATTTTTGCCTCAAGCAAAGCCGGCATAGCTATTTCGCAGGTAATTTCGTACAAATCTTTTTCGTAATTTCCCTTCAGAAACTCAATGCACTCTATAATTTCCAGAGAATTGCCTATGTGTGTACCCAAAGGTTGATCCATTGAAGTGATAACAGCACATATGCTTCTCCCAAGGTGCTTCCCGATATCTATCATCAGTTCAGCCAATTCCTGAGCCTCATCAGGAGTTTTAATAAAAGCGCCGCTGCCGTATTTAACATCCAGTACAATAAAATTAGCACCCGACGCTATCTTTTTAGAAACAACCGATGCACATATGAGAGAAATATTGTCAACGGTTGCCGTAACATCACGCAGTGAATATATTTTACCGTCAGCAGGGGTAAGGTTTGGACTCTGCGAACTTATGGCCAGTCCTATATCGCTGATTTGTTTCATAAAGTGTTCATTTGAAATTTCGCAGACAAATCCCGGAATCGACTCCAACTTGTCAACAGTTCCGCCCGTATGACCCAGACCGCGGCCCGAAAGTTTGGCACAAGTAAGGCCGCAAGCTGCCAAAAGCGGTATTAAAACAATAGAGACCTTATCTCCCACGCCGCCTGTCGAATGTTTATCCACAACAAAATTTGATATAGTGCTAAAATCAAGAATTTCACCAGAATCTACAAAACTCTGCGTTAAGTAAGCTGTCTCTTGGGCGTCCAAACCCATAAAACAAACAGCCATAAGCCAGGCAGACATTTGATAGTCACTGACTTCACCTTTTACATATCCGTCCACCAAAAAATAAATTTCTTCTCTTGTATGTTTTTCGCCTTCTTTTTTCTTTCGGATTAAATCAACAGCACGCATATATCTACCTCATACTTCATCATTTATGATATTTTTCGTTATTCAATATTTTAAAGGCCCTATAAATCTGCTCTATAAGAATAAAAACAGCCTCCTGGTGTAAAAAGGTCATTTTAGAAAGACTTAACTTGTAGTCAGACGCATTTTTCACCTCATCGGACAAACCTTCGGATTCACCTATGGCAAATATAATTTCATTATAGTATCCATCAGTCTCAATTTCACGTATTTTATTTGCAAACTCAACACTTGAGAGCATTTCGCCCTCTATTTCAAGTGTAACCAAGAAGGAGTTTTGCTTAATCTGCTCAATTATTTTTGAAGTCTCAATGATTTTCAAATCGGCAAAACCGCTTATTCGTTTTTTAAACTCGTCAATCCCTGCCTTAAAGTAAGGCTCTTTTATTTTACCGTCTACTATGACCTTAATATTCAAAACAGCTTCCTATGCCGCTCCTCTTTCAAGGTCATTATTGTTCAGAAGATCGTAATTTATCTCATTCTCATTATCCGCAATTATTGCGGCAACAACAGCATCTGAGGTGACATTGAGAATTGTACGAACCATATCCGTCAGCCTGTCAAGTGCAAACAAGAACGCAAACCCTGCAACCAACTGTTCGGGCGTTAAGCCGAGACCGTTGAGAACCAGTGTAATCGTAATTAAACCTGCACCGGGTATGCCCGCGCTCGTAGAGGATGCTATCATTGCAAGAACTGCTACCTGAATTATTACAAGCAGAGAGAGCTCTATACCGTATGCCTGTGCGAGGAATATTACCGCTACTGTCTGCAAAAGAGCTGTACCGTCCATGTTTAAAGTTGCGCCGAGCGGAAGCACAAAACTGCATACTTTGTTTGAAATACCGCGTCTTTCACAACATGTCATAGTCAAAGGCAAAGTAGCGGAGCTTGATGCGGTACCGAAGGCAACCATCATAGCTTCTGTTATAGCGTTATAAAGCTTTCCTACCGGAACTTTGGAGAATATTTTCATTAATAGCGGATAAGTTATGAAGAACTGAATTGCAAAACCTATCATCAGAACAATTACGTACTTCCACACTCCGCCTAACATTGAAACCCCGAAAGATGAAATAGCGCTTGCAGTTAAAGCAAATACACCGGGAGCTGCAAGGTACATAATCCAGTCAGTAACTTTCATTGTAGCGGCAAAGATACTTTCAAAGAAAGAAACAACCGGCCTGTTTATGTCTCCCACTTTGGCCAAAGCTATGGCGAATATTAAGACAAAGATTATTATGTGCATTATGTCGCCCTGAGCCAGAGATGCAAAAGGATTTTTAGGTATTAAATTAAGGAACAGTTCGCTAAAATTACCCTGCTGCGTTTCCATTGAAGTTCTGACGAAATCCTGAAGGGCAACCGCCACATCAGAATTTATAAACATTTGAGCGCTTACGCCCGGTTTAAACACTACGGCAAGAACCGCGCCTATCGTAACAGCCGCAACTGTAATCAGGAAGTAGTAAAAAATCATTTTCTTACCAAACTTCGCAAGCTGTTTGTTATCCCCGATACTTGAAATACCTATTACAATAGCACTGACTACAAGAGGAATAACGACCATTTGTATAATTGATATAAAGGCTTTTCCTATTGTATCTAAAAACGAATGAATTGCAGGGTAACTTTGAGCGGGGTATAAAATACCCACTACAATACCTGCTATCAAACCAAAAAATATGTGCCAATTTCTTTTAATACCAAGTAATATCGCTATTAAAATCTGCATATGTAAACCCATCAGAGTCCTCTTTCAATTTACGTTCTAACTTTATCTTCTATTCTTGCCTATCAATATTACAATGTTTTTTCCTTTTAGACAAGAACTTACTAATACAAATGGATGAAATTTCCGCAATATTCTTAATTGAAACATTCTTTTTGACGACAATAATTGCAAATGTGATAAAAGGAATAGAGAGTGCACATTCAAAAAGAAACAACCGACACAGAGCCGCTGGAGTTAGCCACCAAAGCTCATCAGAGGTACTTATTAAAAGCTTCAATAGACGATTTAAATGACGCCATAAATTACTATATTATGGCGATAAAACAGCATCCTGAAGCATCCGAAACATATTACAGACTTGCAAGCCTGCTCCATGAAAACGGGCAGATAGGTCTGCACGCAGCAATTGAGCAGTGTCAGCAGGCAGTAAAACTTGACCCTAAAAACGCAAGCGCCCATATGTATCTCGGGTATTTTTTAGCGCTCGATAATGAAGTTGAAAGTGCAAAAGAACATTTTAAGCTGGCAATCAAACTCAAGCCCCTGTCTTCAGCCAGAACCAGAATGGTCTTGGCATTGACAATGTTTGAAAACAATAAAGATTTAAAAAGTTTTTCCGAAGGCCTGTATTACCTGCTTTCAGGCTCCGCACTTTTTCTTGCGGACAAAACAAGCATAAAAGTATTATTTAAAAACATAGGAAACAACCTCGGCTCCGTTGGTCTCAGGGTAAGAGGCACAATCCTTGAAAAACTAAACAAAGACATCAAGGCTTACGAGCTTTACAAAGACGCCCTTGATAACTCAAAAAACTCCGTCGAGCTGTATAGCAGAATGGCGCGTATTGCCGTCAAAAACAAGCGCTATGAAGTTGCGCTTGAATGTTATCAAAGTGCAATAAAGGTTTCAAACGGAACACCCGAAACACTCATTAATGCTATAGAGTTTTTAAAAGAGTATTATCCTAACAATATTGATGAACAACTTGACTATTATAACGCGCTCATTACGCTTAACCCCGCATTCTCACGTTGTTACTACGATATGGGACATCTTTATCTGAAAAAAGAAGATAAAATAAACGCCTTAAACGCTTTCAAACTTGCATTGGAAAATGATGAGGGCAACCCATACTACCAGAACTCTCTTGCTTTTGCCTATGTTCAGTTAGAACAGTATGATGAAGCAGTGGAACTTTATAAACAGGCGCTCCAGACAAACCCCGATGATGAGTGGACTGCCCTTATCGCTCAAGCACTTGCGGCAATCTATCATCAGGTGAAGGGTAACACTCAGGCAGCTCTTTCAATGCTGCAAAATGCACTTCTTTTAACCAAAAATAAATCTCAAATCCATCTTGCAATAGCTGATATTCATTACGACCTTGATGATTTAGACATTGCAATTAAACACTATGAGATAGCGCTAAAGGGTAACAATGAAAATTCACGTGCCCATTCACGTTTAGGTATGGCATTTTGGGAAAAGGACGAAATAGAAAAATCCATAATACACTACTCAAAAGCCATTGACCTGGACCCTGAGTATGATATAGCTTATAATAATCTCGGGGTAATATTTATTGACGGACTGGAAGACGCAAACAGAGCGTTAACATATTTTGAAACAGCAATAGATATAAGCCCGAATTACGTATTGGCTCACTTCAACGCCGCAAGGGCACATGAGATGCTCGGAGAAAAATTGGAAGCAGCCAATAAATATCAAATGGCGCTTGATTTAAACCAGATAAAGCCCGAAATAGAAAACGAGCTCATCGAAGAAAGACTTTTTGGTCTTTTCGATACTTAACAACTATGAGGCTTTGCCTCTTTGAAACTCACTGTCTCGTGGAATGAAAACCTGTTTTCTTCCCGCCCGCTCATTTCGTTATAACTTATGTACAAAGAATATTTAAGAAGATTTATAAGGTTTTGTAAAAAAACCAGTGTTAAGGTCACAGGCTTGGTGCTTGCGGCAGTTTTTGTTGCCAGTCTTTTTGTTTTTTCTGACTTCTACAAAACTCAAGCGAAAAAAGTCTTAGGTTTTTACCACGTATACAAAGGCGACCAATATTATAAAAAGGCAAAACGTCAAAAAGCCATTGAGTCGTACAAAAGAGCCCTTGAACTTTACCCTGGGCATTATAAGGCAAGGTATAACCTGGCCAATATTTATGTAGCCTACGAAGATTTTTACTCTGCAGTGGACTCTTACGAAAAAGCGCTTGAAGTAAAGCCGAATTTTCAGGTTGCACGTATTGATTACGCCGTTGTTTTAGCTGAAGCCCTTTTCAACTACGACAGAGCAATTGAAGAATACGAAAGAGCTATTCATCTGACACCCAAATTTGTCTACATTCCCTTTATAATTAACAACAAATACACTACAAAATACAACACGGGAGTGGCTTACTACAACCTTGGCCTTGCCTGGAGAGGAAAGTCTCTTCTTGTGGGAGAGCACAACTTTTCATCAAGAAAATATCTCGAAAATGCCGTTGAGGCTTATAAAAATTCCCTTAAAATCAACAAAAATTACAACGGCTACTATAACTTAGCCATCGCCTATCATCTTTTAAGAGAAAATGCCGATGCGGGCCTTAACTACTGCAAGGCAATTGAAAGAGAGCCGATGAACTATGAAGCCCACTATAACCTTGCCATACTCTTGAAAAATATGAAAAACTATAAAGGCGCCATTGACGAATTCAAAAAAGCGGGATTAATACTCGACGTCAAAGGAGAAGGCTCCAAGACAAGACATATCTATGATGTCTTAAATGAAGCCTCCAAAAGCATGGTGCAGGCAGGAGATTACCAATACCTTGTTGAAAGTCTGGATGATGATAATCAGGTAAAAGAAGGGCAGATAACATACGTCAGAGGAAAAGTTGTTATAGCAAGGGAATTGGACAGGGCAATGGTCTCAAATTTTAAAAAGTGTAAAAGTAAAGCATTTTTTGAAGGCTTAAAAGCAGGAGAAGATTTATAATATACTTATGAAGATAATCGAGTTTATATCCGGAATGACAAAAGTCTTTGAACAGGCTCAGGATGAGCGGGACTTAACAACTGGACTTTTAGAAATGCATAAATCTTTCTACGCAAATATGAACGTAGAAATTTTTGACTTTAAAATTTACACCTATGACAAGGTGTCAAAAAAACTAAGATTTTTCGCCAAAGACTGGCAGCTGATTGATGATCCGGAAGACAAAAAAATACCGGTTTCACAATACAATTTTCTAAAGAAAAAACCTCAAAAGTCCCCTAAATTTGTCATAAACCAAAAAGAATTTACTTACAGTAAAAACCTTGATGAAATGGCAAAGGCGATAAGACCGAATGCCCATAACAAAGCATACTTTCCCTTAAATACAAAGGATGAAACAATAGGCATCATTGAAGTCGATTTCAACTCAAAAGACAAAGTTGAAATCACTAAAACGTTTTTCGAACTCATACAATTCGGTTTGGCTCAAATCACGCTTGCCGTAGTAAATATGCAAACTAAAGACAAGATGCAGGTAACCATTAACTTTTACAAAACCATTAAAAATATAGCAAAAATTATCGAAACCCAGTATGAACTTAACTACATTCTTCCTATACTCGGAGAAATGATTGATAACTTTATATACGGACACCTTATTTATATATTCTTAAAAGTTCCCAAGAAAAAAGAGTACAAACTTGTATGGCCCGCTAACTGCTCCTCGGGCAAAGTTATGAAAAATCTCCAAAAGCTTGCTCCCCACTCCGGTACTTTAATCGAGGAAGACGGTAAAATGGGTATATTCCCGCTTTACTGTGAGAACAAAGTAATAGGGGCAATAGTTTCATATAACCGATTTGAAAGGTTAACAAGGCCGGAAATAGAATATCTGGAGCAGCTTGCGGTTCAGTCATCAGAAACTGTTGACAGGGCAAACTCTTACTCAAGAATACTCCAGCATGCAACATTGGATGCCCTTACGGGTCTTAACAACCGCCATCAGTTTGCACACCGTTTAAAGCAGGAAATTGCTACCGCAAAGCGTCAAAACCTGCCTCTGTGCTGCATGATGATAGACATCGACTACTTTAAATCCGTCAATGACACATACGGCCATGCGGTAGGAGATGCCGTTTTAAAAGAAGTTTCCAAAATTATAAGAAAAGAAATCAGGGAATACGATATAGCCTCTCGCTACGGCGGAGAAGAGTTTAGTATTATCTTGCCCAATACGGCAATCGAAGAAGCCTACCTTGTAGCAAACCGTCTTAGGAAAGAAGTCGAGAAAAAGAAGATAAGTATTGAAGAGTACAATGTAAATAAAAAAAATATATCCATCACTCTTTCAATCGGCATAAATGCTTTTGACAAACACAAGCCGTCGGAACTTTTATATCAGGATGCTGATAAAGCCCTCTACGAAGCAAAAAAACGCGGAAGAAACAGGGTTGTCATATTTGAAGAAAAATAAGGCGCACCATTTGTGAAACTTCATCTCCGGGTCAAATAGCGGCGGACACATAAAACTCGGGAAGTATTTCTCCTCTAATCGGATGATATTTCTTTCTTTACTAACGTTCCAATAAGTGTAATAATATTGTCACACAATGCTTCAAGTACAAAAGGGGTAATGTAAACAAATATTACAATAACATAATGAAGAACTTTTAATGCAATATTTTTATTTATAATGTTATAAGACAATTTTATTAATACTTTAGGATTAATAAAAGCAGTCACAGACACATGTAGAGTAGTTTGTAAAAGGAATATAAGTAAAATGTCTTTACCAAATGTAGCATATTTTTCAATGGAAATAGCAATCGATCAGTCACTGGCAACATACTCCGGAGGTCTTGGATTTTTGGCCGGCTCTCATATGCAATCCGCAGGCTACCTGCAAATGCCTATGGTAGGCGTAACAATGTTATGGTCATACGGTTATTACGACCAACGTATCGACTCTAACGGAGAAGTGGAAGTTGCATACATCCAAAAACACTATGATTATTTAACAGATTTAAATATAAATGTAAAAGTTGAAATATTCGGCGAAGAAGTAATTGTAAAAGGTTATAAAGTAGAGTCCGAACTGTTTGGAACTTGCCCTGTTTATCTTCTGACAACAGACGTTGAAGGTAACTCAGAGTTTGCAAGAAGGATATCTCACAGACTATATGACGGAGACGAAAGAATCCGTATAGCACAAGAAACCGTCCTCGGTATAGGCGGTGTTCGCTTGCTTCAGGCAGCAGGATACAATTTTGACGTTATACACATGAACGAAGGTCATGCACTTCCTGCGGCATTTGAACTTTTAAGACAATACAACGGTGACTTGAATGCTGTCAGAAAAAGAACTGTATTCACCACTCACACGCCTGTTGCGGCAGGTAACGAAGTTCACTGGGTTGATACGCTTCTTGAAGGCGGCTTCTTCTCCGGTTGTTCGCGCGAAAGAGCCGTTGAACTTGGCGGTGAAAACTTCTCACTGACTGTAGCTGCTCTCAGAATGTCAAGAATAGCAAACGCTGTTTCCCAGCTTCACGGCCTTGTAGCTAAAAAAATGTGGGATTGGGTAGGCGGCAAATGCCCTATTAAAGCTATTACAAACGCAGTAAACCTTCACTACTGGCAAGACGAGAGAATATCAAGAGCAGAGAGCTCAAATGAACTTCTTGATGCCAAAATCGAAATGAAAAAAGACCTTTGCCAGTACATTTTAGACACTCAAGGTAAAAAGTTTGACCCTAACGTTCTTACAATTACATGGGCAAGAAGGTTTGCAGACTACAAACGCGCATGGCTTATCCTTATGGACAGACCGCGTATTGAAAAACTTTTAAATGAAAATAAAGTTCAGTTGATTTTCGCAGGTAAATTCCACCCGGATGATACTATGGGCCGCGAAATGTTCAACAAAATACTAAAAGAATCCCACCAAATGAAAAACGTTGTTGTGCTTCCGGGTTACGAACTCGGCTTGAGCGCAAGACTTAAAAAAGGTTCTGACATCTGGTTAAATACACCGCTTCGTCCTTTCGAAGCTTCAGGTACTTCAGGCATGTCGGCCAATATGAACGGTGCTCTTCACTTATCTATCCTTGACGGTTGGACGGTTGAAGGTACCTGGACAGGTATTAACGGCTATACTGTTGAATACCCCGGCTTAGACGATGATATTCCTTGGGAAGAACGCCACTGGAAAGACCATAAGCGTATTATGGAAATCCTTGAAAATGAAATTATCCCTACTTACTACGACAACAGACAAGAATGGTCAAGATTGATGAGGCAAGCTATCCGCACATCTGCTGCCTACTTCAACTCTGACCGCATGGTTGTCGAATACTATAACAGGCTGTACAAACCTATTGCTCACGCAGGCATGGAAGCGGGCGAAGACGAAACAAACGATGTTCAAATCGCCGAAAATCCAAACCTTGACGCCTGGACATTTAGTAACATCAAATAAGATAAAATTAACAAATAAAAAGCCTCGGCATCACAAACGGGGCTTTTTATTTGTGTTAAAATTATTCTTAAAAGTATAGGAGAAGAAATGGAAACTACAGATACCGCTCAACACGGAAATCACAGCAGTGTTAGAGACACAAGAATCCAAAAACTCACTGATTTAATAGACAAAGGCATAAACCCCTACCCGTATGTTTACAATAAAAATACCAGTGCCGCCGAGCTGCAAAAGAAATATGCAGGCCTGACAAACGGTGAAGAAACAGAACACAGCTACAACGTTGCAGGACGCATTATGGCAATGCGAAACAGCGGCATGTTTATAGATTTAACAGACCCGAGCGGCAAAATTCAAATATTTTGCCATAAAGAAAACCTTAGCGAAGAGCAAATGTCGCTTTTAAAACTTCTTGATGTAGGCGACATTGCAGGATTCAGCGGCACAGTACGAAGAACTCCACGCGGAGAGTTGAGTATAAAAGCGACTAAAATAAAACTTCTTTCAAAATCGCTTTTGCCCCTCCCTGAAAAGTTCCACGGGCTGACCGACGTTGATATCCGCTACAGGCAGCGTTATGTGGATATGATAGTGAACGAAGAAGTTCGCGACACATTCAGAAAAAGAAGTTTAATTATTCAAAAAATACGCGAATTCCTGACAAAACAAGGGTTTTTGGAAGTTGAAACGCCCATGCTCCATACCATAGCCGGCGGCGCGGCTGCAAAACCCTTCACTACCCACCACAACGCACACTGCATGGATATGTTTTTGAGAATAGCTCCGGAGCTTCACCTTAAAAGACTTCTTGTGGGCGGCTTAAATGAGAAAATTTTTGAAATTAACAGAAGCTTCAGGAACGAAGGTATTTCCCCAAGACACAATCCCGAGTTTACCATGCTTGAGCTTTATCAGGCCTATGTTGACTACAACGAAATGATGGTACTGGTTGAAAATATGGTTTCATCAATTGCACAAGACGTTTTGGGCACAATGGTCATTGAATACCAGGGAAAAACTCTTGATTTAACACCGCCTTGGGACAGAAAAACAATGCTCGGGTCAATCAAAGAAGTAACAGGTATCGATTTTGATAAATATTTAACGGCCGAAGAAGCTGCTGCTGAAGCCCGCAGAATGGGCATTGAACCCGAAGAGGGCTTGAACTGGGGGCAAATACTCGAGCTTATTTTTGAAGAAAAAGTCGAACCGAAGCTCATCCAACCCGTTCATATCATAGACTACCCGCGCGAAATTTCACCGCTTGCCAAAGTTCACAGGGATAACCCCAGACTGACAGAGCGTTTTGAAAGCCGCATAAACGGGTGGGAAGTTTGTAACGCTTTCTCGGAACTCACAGACCCCATCGACCAGCGCAACCGTTTTGAGGCACAGGCAAAAGCCAAGGCAGCAGGGGATGAAGAAGCTTGCGATATCGACGAAGATTTCATCTGCGCGCTTGAACATGGCATGCCGCCTGCAGGGGGCTTGGGCGTAGGCATAGACAGGATTGTAATGCTTTTAACAAACTCGCCTTCAATACGCGACGTAATCGCCTTCCCGACAATGAAACCAAGACAGTAGTGCCCGAAAAGGCAGTTGTTTTACTTAAAGTCAAACAATTCTTTTTCTGGAACATCAAGAATTTCGGCAATTTTGAATAGTAACTGTAAACTGATATTCTTTCTGCCAGTTTCAACTCTTGCAAGATAGTTTCTTGTAAAGCCTGCTTTTTCAGCTAGCTGCTCTTGCGTCAAACTTTTTAATTTGCGCAATTTAAAAATATTTCTACCAAGTTTATAACTTTTTGTATTCTTTCTGTCCACAATTTATATTCTGGTGTATAATTTAAAAATAATAAATCGCCTGTAGGGAAACAAAATGGATAATATAGAAAAAACTATTGCCGAAATATGCCATGTACCTAAAGTTACTAAAGCCGAAAAGGAGGCTTTAGTTGAAGCAATCAGGGAAACATTGCAAAAATCCACTTATAAAGGCATCTTAAAATGCGAATTGACTAAAGATGCCGTCAAAAGAATTGTTAAAGGGACTTCTGACGACCGCCTGGAAATAGTAAACGAGATAGCGGAACTGCTGAAACTAAACCTGCTCCAATTTACCCATCAACTTGAAAAACACCTGCCTAAGGCACTATCTGTTATTTGCAGAGACTGACTGCCTTATATAAATAAAAACTTCCTCCGACAAATTAATCTCGGAGGAAGTTTTATACAAATATTTTTAACTACTCGGCTTTTTTATCGCCTTTAATTGCATCGGTAATAGATTTGCCTGCAAAATAGATAACAGCCCAGGCTGCTGCTGCTATACCTGCACCAACAAGGGCGCGTTTTCCTACAGCTTTAAAGTCGACTTTCCCATTTGAAATAAAGTCTTCAAGTTTTTTCAATACGCCTTTTAGCTTTTCTGCTTCTATCTTGTTTACTTCACTGTTTGAGAAAAAGTCTCCCGTAAATTTTTCTGCGCTTTTTATCTGTGCGCCCATATTCGCAAGAACTTCCTTGGGGTTTTTTAAAATCTTGCTTTGTGTCACATATGCTTGACCACCCTGTATTGCTGCTCCCGCAACAGCACCTATTGAGGCTGCTATTGCAGTTTTTTCAAGTTTACTTTTTGGTTGAGCTACAACTGCTGGACCAACTGCATTTACCGACATAATAAATTTCTCCACTTCATTTTTTAATAAATCACTAACTGTTATTATAAAAGCACGTAAACAAAATTAATTGCTACAATTTAACATTTTATGTAACAACTTCTTTACCCTTGGTGCAAATTTCACACTCGAGTTTCCGTGTAAAGTCTTCCGCATTCATCACTCCAACCTGACCGCGGCCTCTTGCCCGTACAGCGACTGTGTTCTCTTCAATTTCCTTATCGCCCAAAACAAGCACATAATTCACTTTTTTATTTTGCAGGCAGTCGCGAACTTTGTAGTTCATACTCTCTGACCTGTCATCAAGCATAACCCTTATGCCTCTTTCTCTAAGTTCGCAATAAAGTTTTTCGCAAGCCTCTACATGCCTGTCGGCTATGGGAACTATGGCAACCTGTGTCGGAGAAAGCCACGCAGGGAAAGCACCTGCATAGTGTTCTATGAGAATACCCATAAAGCGCTCCATTGAGCCGAAAATTACACGGTGTATCATAACGGGAGTTTTAAGCTGGCCGTCAGAGTCCTGATACTTCAAGTCAAACCTTTCGGGAAGATTGAAGTCCAACTGAATAGTAGCCCCCTGCCAGGTTCTTCCTATGGCGTCCTTAAGTTTAAAATCTATTTTCGGGCCATAAAAAGCGCCGTCGCCTTCGTTAACTTCATATGACAAGCCCCTTGTTTCAAGTGCTTCTTTTAAGCCCAGCTCGGCTCTGTCCCAATTTTCAATACTCCCCACATACTTTTCCGGACGGGTGGAAAGCTCAACCTCAAACTTCATATCAAACATCGACAGAGTATCATCAACAAAGTTTATAATGTCGCATATCTCGCTCACAAGCTGCTCGGGCGTACAGAAAATATGGGCGTCATCTTGAGTAAAGCCTCTCACGCGCGTCATACCCGCAAGAGCGCCTGACTTTTCGTTTCTATATACAGTACCCAGCTCCGCCATTCTTAACGGTAAGTCGCGGTATGAATGACGTGTAGAGTTATACATTAATATATGAAACGGGCAGTTCATAGGCTTTAATACGAACTCCGTCTCTTCATCCTGAATAAAGAACATATTTTCCCTGTAGTGAGACATGTGCCCTGAAATATTCCAGAGTTCAGACTTGGCGATATGCGGAGAATGTACTATAACATAACCGCGCTTCCTATGCTCGGAGCGCCAGTAATTTTCAATCTCTTCGCGCACTATAGAAAGATTCGGATGCCACAACACAAGCCCTGCACCGACAGAATCATGCACTGAAAACAAATCAAGCTCTGCACCCAGTTTCCTGTGGTCGCGCTTTTGGGCTTCCTCCAGCATTAACAAGTAGTCTTTTAATTCTTCTTTTGTTAAAAATGCCGTAGCATATATCCTCTGCAGCATCTTGTTGTCAGAGTTTCCGCGCCAATACGCACCCGCTACACTCAAAAGTTTAAATGCCTTTATGGGTCTTGTATTCTCTAAGTGCGGCCCTGCGCAAAGGTCATCAAAAAGTATGTTTCCGTCTTTGTCTTTTGTGTAAAACAAGGTAGGATTATCGTTTCTGTGCTCTTCTAACAGCTCGGCCTTGTATATTTCACCCTTAGCTTTATAATCATCGATTTGAGCCTGAACATCAGGTATTTTATGGCATTCAAAACGCAAGTCCTCTTTTATAAGGCGCTTCATTTCTTCCTCAATTTTGGATAAGTCTTCGGCACTTAAAGTTACGCCCTCGATATCAAAATCATAATAAAAACCGTTCTCTATAGCAGGACCTATAGCAAGTTTCGCCTGCGGGTAAAGATTTTGCACGGCTTGAGCCATAATGTGCGAAGTGGAGTGCCTTAGTGTTTGTAAATCTGTTTTATTTTCCATAATAAACTTCCGTTAATGTATTTCCTCTGATGTCACAAACATTGTAGCACCAGAGGATATCACTTGCAAACCATAAATACACTAAAACGTACCAAAATAATAATGGCTGCGCCATTTTAACTCGTCGCTCGCTGCAAATGTAAAAATAAATTTTCACATTATGGCGAGAAGTGAGTGAAAAGCCAAGTTTACTTGAGCTTTTGCCACGAACGCCGAGCTAAAAGCTCTGCTTATGCTCGCTCCTCATACCGTGAGGCTTCGCCTCTTTGTATCTCATTCGCTCGGGGAATGAAAACTTCGTTTTCTTTCCGCTCGCTCATTTCGTTATAATTAAACCCCCTGACCGAAAGTCGGGGGGCTCTGAGGTGTTACATAATAACATCCTCAGCACTCTTCTTAAAATATCCTTATATCCGTAGCTATTTATAATCTTATCTGCGTTTTACGCTCATAAATGCTTTGTTATTAACAGCAATAAGCTCCATAGAACCCCAAAACTGGTCAGGTGACATTGTAGATCTGTTTTCAAGGTTAACAGTGGTAACACCCATGTATATTTCAGCTAATCTTCTGTCCATTGGATCTTTTGGAATTATAGCCATTTCGTTCACCTTTGCTTACTGCTTACATATATATAAAGTATATATCCTATACTCAATTTCAATTTCAAACATTTCTGTTACATTGCTTTACAAACCCCAATGCTACTATTCTCAGGGGATTTCAGAACAGTTTTTTTATAAAAAATTCAGCTCGACCGAAAGGTTTATTAGACTTTACAAAAAAAACACAAAGTACTATTATTACAGGGTAGGCAACCGATTATATTAGAGGAAAATATGAAAAAAAATAGAATAGGCGTAGATATTGGCGGAACAAACATTAAAATTGCACTGGTAGACACAAAAGGAAGCATTATATATTCAAACACAACTCCGACACGCGCCGAAATGGGCTACGAATACACTATAGGCAACATTAAGCAAGCCATAATAGACCTTGCTAAAGAAACAAAGATAGATATAAGCACGATAGAGGCAATAGGCTTTGGTTTTCCCGGACAAATAGACTACAAAAACGGCATAGTAAGAATGCTGCCGAACATCCCGGGCTGGGTTGATGTTCCCGTTGCAAAAATTATGGAAGAAGAGTTTAAAGTCCCTACACGTCTGGATAACGACGTCCGCTGTGCCGCACTTGGAGAGCTGAATTTTGGCGCAGGCAAGGGTTGTGAAAACCTCGTATGTATAACTGTCGGCACAGGTATAGGTTCCGGCATTATCTTAAACGGCAAACTTATACGCGGAGCATCAAACGCGGCGGGAGAAATAGGGCACATAAAACTTGCTGTCCATGACGGCCCCCTGTGCGGCTGCGGTGATTTCGGATGCTTTGAAGCATACGCTTCAGGCCCTGCTATTGTGGCCATGGCAAGAGAATACATTGCAGGCGGCAAGTCTTCCAAGTATAAAGAAATGGCTACAGAAGAACTCAGCCCCTATATTGTTGCGCAGGCAGCGCTTCAGGGAGACGTTGTAGCTAAAAGAATCTACACCAAAATGGGTGAAACAATAGGTATCGGCCTCTCTTCCGTAGTCAATCTTTTGAATCCCGAAAAAATTATAATTGGCGGCGGCGTAGCAGAAGCTGGGGATATCCTGCTTGAGCCGATAAGAAAAACTATAGCAAAACGCGCCATGCCTATTCAGGCTGCAGCGGTTGAAATTGTACCTGCACAGCTTGGAAACAGCGCAGGCGTTATAGGTGCCAGTTTACTTATAAATAGTTAAGGCGGTATAACTTTTCCCTATACTCTTTTCAGCTTCTGCACATATGAGTGCAGGCTTCAGTTCCGATGAGTTTTTTGGAATCAACAAAGTTATAGTATAATTAAGGAGGAGGTACGAAACCGCAATGCCGTTATATTTATTTTGGGGAGATGAAGACTACAATATTGAGGCAGAGATAAACTGCCTTAAAAAAACTGTCTTGCAAAATGACATAAATGCCCTTAACTACAGGGTTTTAGACAATCCTCCTTTTGCCGAATTTGACGAAGCGCTTCGCTCTCAACCTATGATGTTCGGAGAAGTATTATATATTATTAAGGCCAACAAATACTTTATGGAAAGCGGCAAAAAATTTTCCTTGGACGATAAGCAAACCGAAGAAATAATAAAGTCTCTGGAAAATATCCCTGTGGGCCTGCATATAGTCCTTCTATGCCAATCTTCAAGGGAGGACAAGAAAAAACCCGACAGCAGAAAAAAGTTGTATAAAGCGGTGGCAAAACACGGAACAATTAAAGGCTTCGAAGCCTTTAAGCCCTGGGAAGGCTACAAAGTAACGCCCTGGATTAAAGAGCGCGCCCGGGAAAAAGGTTTGGAAATAAATCCGCAGGTAATTTCCACACTCATACAAAATACGGGCGTTTCATTAAGAGATTTAGATAATCAGCTCGAAAAACTCAAACTGATTGCACATCCGAAAAAAACAGTGACAGAGCAAATGGTAGAGGATTTGTGCAGCGGCGGAGAAGACATTTTTACTCTTTGTGACCTTGTTTTGCAAAAAGATTATACAAAAGCTCTCTGCGAAATCTCAAAACTTCTTGAAAAATCCCACTATCTTGAAATGCTTGCTTTTTTGCAGAGCGCATTTTTAAAACTCCTGCAAACAAAACTATACAGCCCTAAAATGAACGGCTTTGAATTGTCCAAAAAGCTCGGGCAGCATGAGTTTGTCATAAAAAAGAATCTTGAAAAACTAAAAAATGTACCCCTGGAAGAACTTGTAAGACTGAAACTTAATCTTACGGATGCAGAGTTTAAGCTCAAATCGGGCGAAGTAACCGATGCATTTTTGGCTCTTGAAGTGGCCTTCTTGAGCGAAAGGAAGGCATCATGATTTCCAAAGTACTTTGTGAAAAATTCCCTTTTTCTTCACACTATTTTGAAACATTGTTAGCGGAGAAACCTGAAAAATTCCCGCAATCAATTGTGTTTGAAGGTATGGATATCTTCGGAGAAATCTTTTTCTCTCTTGAGCTTGCCCGCCTTTTAAACTGTGAAAAAGAGGGGGCACAAGAGTGTAACTGTCTCAACTGTAATTGGATTAGGGAAGGAAAACACCCTGCCGTAACTTTTGTATCGCAGGCAGATTTTAAGCCCCAGGGCGATGAAACAAAAACGGTAATCTCGGTCAAACAGGCTCAGGCGGTGGCAAAGTCTCTTGAGCAGACATCCCAATACCACAGAGTATTTATATTTTTAGACGTCAAATCAAATTCCTTAGATAAAAGAGATGAGACAATTATCGAAGAATATAAAGAAACCGGCTTCGCACTGCCCGAAGACAACTGGAAGCCTTCGGCCTTGAGTTATAAAACTTTTCATCCCAAGGCGCCTAATGCTCTTTTAAAATCTGTGGAAGAACCGCCCAAAAGAACAACCTTTATTTTCTTGGCCAAAAACCGTGAAGATTTAATGCAGACAATAGTTTCGCGCTCACAAATATTCAAACTCCCCTCTTCTCGCAAAGAAATAAAGGAAAATGATGTTTCAACATACTTTAAGAAATACCCGTCCATAAGCCTTGAAGAAGCTTTTGACATCTCTCAAGACCTCCAGAACTACATAAAAGAAAACGACACAACCGCTTCGGTCGTTTTGGACACGGTCGAAAACTCTCTGGGAGATTTCCTGAAAGCAAACATAACAAACGGGCGGCTTGTTGAGATGCTGAAACAAGATATAAGATTAGTCAACAAAGCAAAAAAGCAGATAAACGCTTCCATTAGCCCAAAAGTCGTACTGGACAGCCTTATGATTGAAATGAGCCAAAAGTGAAAGAGCTCATAGCATTTTCGATTCCTACGGGAATAGGGGCGAAAATAGGCGGTTATGCAGGGGATTGCGGGCACATTGCAAGAAAATTTTCAGAGTATTTCAGGCTCATAGTAAACCCGAACGTTGTAAATGCGGGAGTGTTGAGCGCCTTGAATGATGAAATGCTTTATGTTGAAGGATACGCCTTCGATGCACTTTTGGCAGGCGAAACCAAACTCAAAACCGTCAGGCAAAATAAAATAGGAGTTATTTTCGACTGTTCCATACCAAAAAATATTTTGAACATACACATAAATACAATTAACGCCGCAAAATTAGTCTGGGGGCTTGATATTACAGGGTATGAAGTAACAAAAGAACCTGTAGGAGTTGGGTTTGAAACCAAAGAAGGCATTTCAACCGGAAGCCTGAACAACCCCGAAACTCTTTTAAGTGCGGCGAATAAACTTATAGAAAAAGGTGCTCAAGCTATCGCGGTTGTTTGTTTCTTTGAAGACCATGACGATACGGAATATTCTTGCGGAGAAGGTATCGACCCTATAGGCGGAGTTGAGGCCGTAATCTCGCATTATTTAACCAAAGAACTCAATATACCTGCAGCCCACTCCCCCGCATTCGGCAGTCTCGACATAAGTGAAGACATAGTAGATGAAAAAGCAAGTGCGGAATACATCTCATCAACATATCTCCCCTGCGTATTACAGGGATTAAACAAAGCACCGCAGCTTTCAGACAGCGGAAAGATTTCCTGCACGCACATAAAAGCTCTGGTTGTACCTTCGGGGGCCCTTGGCTCTAAAGCCGTACTGGGATGTCTTAAAAACAACATTCCTGTTTGCGCCGTCAAAAACCCTTCTCAACTGAATGTTACTTGTCAAAAGCTCAAGCAGGATGGTATAATCGAGTTCAACGATTATGATTCGTGTTTAAATTTTTTAAGGAAGAAGTTTTATGGATAAAAAAGACAACAAAAAAGGCTGGACTTTAATAGAGCTCGCCGTAGCACTGGTGATACTTTCCATACTTTTAGGTATATCCGTGCAGATAATCAAAACCCGAAAAATTAAAATAGTACCTTACACATATACAGGTGTTGCAAACCTTACAAAAGCCAACAATATTATAATGGAGAAGTATAATGACTATACACTGCCCGAAACTGCGGTTACGGGTCAGGATGTTTACTGTGCAAGAATTGCCGACGTTTTTAATACCGTAACAACCCCTAAGTGCGATATAACTTGCAGCGGCACTCCTCTTGTTTGTGCACCCCCTGTTGTAAATCAAATGAACTTTCAGGTTGCAAACCAGGTTTCATATTCGGGTTTAAATAACCCCTGGCAAACCGATGATAAAAACAGAAGTTTCAAGACTATAATTATGGACATTAACGGAGGCACCGATATTTCAGGCGTCCCTAATTGTCCGTCATTCTCACAAGCAGGCACACCGCTCGCAAATAATATCCACATAGGAAAAGAGTGCTTTCAGTTGAATGTTTTCAGAGACGGCTCAATTGCACCCACGGGCAAATGTTTGAATGAGAAAAATGTACTGCTCGACTGCACGGACACCAATTTCCCGTTCGGTTATGACGTATGGGAAGTACGAACACCCACAGACGAAGATATTGCAAAAGGAAAATGCTTCGAAAATGACCCTGACTGTAAAGTTACGGAAAGAATCTATATAAACGTAGGTTATACGGAAGCAATCTGTGTCTCTGATGCCAATATAGACGATGAAACGCGCACCATACTTACCCAGACGTGTGAAGATAAAGGTTTTGAACTTGATACAAAATGCGGGACAGACAGCAGCCAGTTCTGCATAATAAGACCTTCTAAACCTGCTTTGGCTGTAGGATTCAGGTATTAAAACTGCTTAGAGCATGTCAGTCTAATGGCATGCTCTTTTGTGTAGTTTCTTTATTAACATTCAGCAAAGAGAATGTTTTTATAAAAATTGGTTACTTTGTTATAAAGCAAGTATTTCAAGTATTTATAAAGATTAATAAAGTTTTGTTTAGTAACACTTTGTGACTTATCATTAAAATTTTAAAATCCTTTAGAAATAGGAGGAGAATAGAATTCTACAAGTGTAAAATATATAAGAGGGTAAAAATTTACAAAACAATCCGTTGCCACATGCCCGCAGTTTAGATACTATAGAGTGTAAGGGAAGTGACGTGGATTTAGTAAATGATTGCCTCACCGGCAGAACATTAACGACTGCATGTTAGAAATTATTAGTTAGGTAGCGGACTTCGAATGCGAAGAACGATACGGAGGAAAATTGTTAGAGAACGGTTACATACAAATATACACAGGTGACGGTAAAGGTAAAACCACTGCTTCACTCGGTTTAGCATTAAGAGCTCTGGGCCATGGCTGGAAAGTTTTAATCATCCAATTTACCAAAGGCGATCAGGGTACAACATATGGAGAAATAGCATCTTCAGGAAGATTTAACGGCAATTTGGAAGTCAAACAGTTTGGTCTGGACAGAGTAGTGTACTCTCACAACCTTAATATGGATGACTACAAAGAATCAAGAAAAGGTTGGGAGTACGCCAGAGCTGCCATAGAGAGCGGAAAATACGGTCTTATAATTCTTGATGAAATCAATATCTGCCTTGATATGGGAATGCTCAAAGTTTCCGATGTTAAAAATGCACTTCTGAACAAACCCAAAAATCTTGAAATAGTCCTTACAGGCCGCCGCGCTCACCAGGAGCTTGTAGCTTTGGCCCACCTTGTGACCGAAATGCAGCCCGTAAAACACTACTTCGACATCGGAGTTATGGCCAGAAGAGGAATTGAATATTAACTGGCACAAAATTCTACTTTTGTGTTATTATCATGATTAGAACAAGAACAATTGAAATTTTTAATGGGGAAATGGGGGTTTTGTAAACTCCCTTTTTTTTGAGACCCATATGCCTTACACTTAAGTTTATAGAGAGCGCCGGGCTGCAATCAGCTCAAGCTTCTCCTCGCGGGTTAAGTTCTTTATACGCATTTCTTCCTTTAGGGCATCTGACTTTGTTTCAAATTCTTCCCTATAGACAATATCCGCAGGCTTGTTCGCGCGGGTATACTTGGCGCCCTTGCCTTCAAGGTGCTCTTGAAATCTTTTTTCAACATCTCTCGCTATACCGCAATAGAGAGTGTCATTAACTGTGCGCAGGATGTAGACCCAGTATGTCATCCAAAACTTCCTCTATTTCTTTTAAATCTTCCAGTCTGACAAGAACCTGACGGTACTTTGAAGCATTGCGGACACTTGATATATAAAAGTTGTAAAACTTCCGCATAAACTTAACTCCGTTGTTCTCTCCGCGAAGATTCACTTCCTCCCTCAAGTGTTCCTTGAGCATATCTATTCTTTCTTTCAAGTCCGGCTCCGGAAGTATCGCGCCTTTTTCAAAATAATAATCCAAACGCGCTGCCAGAGTAAAATCGCCCATCAAGCCCCTGCCGATACTTACGCCGCTCGCACCGGTGACTTCCAGACACTTAAGCGCATCTTCAACACTTTTAATATCTCCGTTTGCAAAATAGGGAATCTTAAGAACGCCCTTTAATTTAGAAAGCTCGCCCCAGTCTGCCTCTCCCGCATACATTTGCGAACGCGTTCTCGCGTGTACGGTTATAAAATCCACCCCTGCTTCTTCCAGTTTAAGAGCGAATTCAACAAAGTTTTTATCTGACTGCTCCCAGCCCAAACGAAATTTGGCGCTTAAGGGAACATCCGTAACATCTTTAACAGCCCTTACAATTTCTGCGGCAAGCTCGGGAGTTCTCATCATAGCTGAACCGTCTCCGCTTTTAACCACTTTATTAACGGGGCATCCGAAGTTTAAATCAATAGCGCTCGCCCTGTCATTAAAAAGCTTTGCCGCTTTAGCCATCAGGCGAGGCTTGTGGCCCACAAGCTGAAAACTCAAGGGGTATTCAAACTCCTCAAACCTTGCTATTTGAGGATTAGGCACATTGCTCAAAGCTTCCGAAGAGAGCATTTCAGTTGTTAAAAGGCACTTTCCGCCGTATCTTCTTATAAGCTGTCTGAAAACAATGTCTGAAATCCCTGCTAAAGGGGCCTGAATAACTTTTATATTTTTAATATCAATCTTTTTCATTTACTTTTTTATTTGCTTTTGAGGTAATCTTTTAATTCCTTAGAGCGGCTTTTGGCGTATTTTATATAGTCATCTTCCTTCTCGGAAGCTCTCAGCGCAATATACTTATCATAGTTTGAAACCGCATCGGCGTACTTTTCTTGTCCGTCCAAGTTTGTTGCAAGCGCATAATATGCCAAAGAAAAGTTAGGGTCAATTGAAATAACTTTCCTGTACTCTTGAACTGCCTCGTTTTGCTGCTTTTGCTCATCGAATATAGCTCCCTTGTAATAGTGGGCGTACGCATTATTAGGCTCCGAAGCTATTATTGTATTAAAAGTATTTAACGCTTTAGAATAGTCTTTAGCTTCATAGAGCGATATGGCGCTGTCCAACATTTTCGACTGAGCGCCTTGGTCTATACCCGCAAGCGCATCTTTTGCGTTTTTATTGTTAGGCTCCAGTGCGAGAATTTTTTGCAGATATTCCTTTGCCCTGTCTTCATTTCCCATATTCAGATAAGAACTTGCCATAAAATACATCGCCTCGGTGTCTTTCGGGTTTTGAGAAAGAACTTTTCCGAAATAGTCTATGGCTGCACTATAGTCTTGAAGCTCATAGTAGCTCGCCGCAATAGAGGAGATGACCTCGGGCGTCTGATATTGAATCTGCATATATGTTGTCAGAGCGTTTTTATAGTCGCCTTTTGTAAAATAATCCGAAGCTTTTTGATACAAGCCCCCCGCTTCCGTTTTTTTAATAGTATCCTGCTCGGCCAGCAAGGCCTTACTGTCTGGCAGATACAGCAAGCCCTGCGTTATAACCGCCTGAGAGCTTTTATAGTCCCCCTGCACGGTATAGAGCTGTATGAGGTTCAAATACCCCTCTTCACGCTTGGGGTCTATGTTTAAGGCCAAAGTATAATACGGTATAGCTTTTTTGTATTCTTTATTTTTGTGAAGGTTATAGGCATATTCATACTGCGCGTTGTAGTCTGTAGGGTTTGAGTTTGCCTGGACTTCAAGATAGTTCATCAATTCCTTGCCCGAAAGCTTAGAAGTTAATATCTCGTTTAATTTCTCTCTGGCAGCCGCATTGTTTGGGTCAACGGCAAGAGCCATCTTGTACTGGGCCATTGCGTTTTTATAGTCTTTCATCTGCATATAAGCTGAAGCTTTGTACCCTATTACCTCGGCATTATTCGGGTCTTTATCCAAAATAAGGTTGTAAGCTTTTATCGCACCTGCATAGTCTCCTTTACTCACGTACAGAGAAGCAATATTTAAAGCCATGGTTTTATCCGCAGGGTCTAGCATTTGCGCTTTATTATACTGTTCCATAGCCGCCTGATGGTTGCCTTTTTTCTGATATATAGCACCCAGATTTATAAAAGCCTGTGCGTCTTTAGGGTTCTCTATTGTTCTTTGCTTCCAAAGATTTTCAAGCATCGAAAGTACTTCAGAATTATTTTCGCCATACTTTAAAGCATTGTTATACTCGTCAGCCGCCGCATCGGAATTGCCTATTGCATCCAAAATTGTTGCATATTTAAAGTGAACTATGGCATCCCCCGGGTCTTTCTTTAAAATCTGTCTGTAAGAGTCCATGGCCTTATAGTCATTGTTTAGGGACTTGTAGATGTCTCCTGCATTTTCAAGCGCCTGCTTCGAATACGTTGAATTATTAAAAAGCTGATTAAAGTCATAAACGGAAGCTGCAAGCTCTCCCTGGGTGCGCAAACTTTTAGCCTGTGCAAAAAGCTTGTCCGGTGCAGTACTGTCCCCAAGTTCTTTTTGGAGGTCGGCTATGCTTTTCGTTGTAGATGTAATTATGGAAAGCTTTGCAGGGTCAGTAGTTTTTTCTCCCCAGTAATCTAAATAGCACATTGCGCTTTTGAGGTCATTTAAAGCTTTTCTAATCTCTTTTTGCTTATTATACTCCTGTGCCCTTGCCACATAAGAAGTAATTATCGCATGCCTGACTTTATCCTCATACGGGACCATCCTCAAGACTTTTTTAAACTCCAAAATCGCCAAATCGTATTTCTTGGAGCTGTTCAGAAGAACGGCATTATTGTACATCTCGCTGACTTTTGCCATATCTACCCTTGCGGCATAGACCTGAGTTGCAAACAGTACAATCGACAAAATTAATATTATTTTTCTCATAAGACCTCAAATATGAATTATTTTTATAAGCCCACTGTTATCTAAAGACATTATATTATAAAGGTCATAAATTTTTTAACTACCCCTTATGGTAATATGAAAATATGAGAGTTGAACACATCAATCACGACAGCACTAAGCTTCTAATCTTCTTTTGCGGTTTTTATACTGACGCCAACTGTTTTGCAGAGTTTGATAACTGCAAGAGCGACATACTTTTTGTCTGGGACTATTCCGAACTCAACTATGACATTTTTGAAGATTTTGACTTCACTCCATACGTAGAAATTAACCTTATAGCATACTCGTACGGCGTCTGGGCAGCCGCACAAGCCATAAAGCAGTACCTGCCGCCCCTGAACCAAAGTGCGGCAATATCAGGAACCATGACTCCCGTTGATGACAACCTCGGAGTTCCCTCTAAAATATTTGATATTATGCTAAGCGCACTAAGTTGGGACACTCTGGAAAAATTCGAAAAGAAAATGCTGGAGGGTGTGCCCGAAGCCCCCAAAAAAGCTGAAAGAACTTTGGAAAACCTGCGCGATGAACTCGAAAACGTCAAAAGAAATAAAGACCTTAACGGCTGTGATGTTTCCCTGTACGACAAAGTAATACTCACAACAAAAGACAGGATTTTCCCTTACCGTTCACAGGCAGCTTTTTGGCAGGAACACAGAAACAAAACAGAACTTGAGTGCGGACATTTCCCCTTTTACAGATTTAAAGACTTTGATGAGATATTGATATCTTAAAATCAATATTGACAAAGAACTTTCTTCTGCATTAGTCTTGTACCATGAAGTTTGATAAAGCAGAAAAAACATACAGACAAAACGCTGTTGTCCAGAAGGACATGGCGGCAAAACTCTCCTCTCTTATACTGTCTCAAGAAAAAGAGTACGAAAATATCTTTGAAATAGGTTCGGGAACAGGTTTTCTAACCGAAGAACTTGTACGAAAACTTTCTTTTAAAGAGCTTATACTTAATGACATAGAAAAAAACCAGACAGGATTTGATAGTTACAAATACATTCAAGGTGACATACTTCAGGTAGAACTGCCGCAAAATCTCAATCTCGCAGCATCAAACGCTGTCTTCCAGTGGATAGAAAACCCTGATTTGCTCCTGAAAAAAATAAAAACTGCCCTGAAAACTGAAGGCTTGCTTGCTTTTACGACATTTGGCGAAAAAAACTTTGAGCAAATAAAAGACCTTGGCATGGGCAGTTTAAAATATTATTCTTTAGGGGAAATCGAAAGCTTACTGAAAGATTGGGAAATTCTGTATCTGGAGCAGGAGCTTTTTACTCTTTACTTTGAAAAACCCAGGGACATTTTAAAACACATTAAGGCTACAGGGGTAACGCGTTTTGGCGGAGGTCTGTGGACAAAGTCGCAGCTGGAGAAGTTTGAAGAGAACTATGAAACACTTTTTTCCGACAATAACGGGGTAGAGCTTACTTACCACCCCATATACTGTCTGGCAGGAAACTATACGTAAGAGGCAAGCACTTCTTTGCAAAAGGCCGAAGAGCTGATTTTTGCGAGCGCCCTTTTTTCCATCTGCCTGATGCACTCTTTTGTAACGCCGTATATATTACCGATTTCTTCCAATGTTCTTTTTGCTTCGCAATTTTCATCAAGTCCGAAACGCATTGTAATAACTTCCTGTTCGCGTTCTTTAAGGCAGGAAAGGGCTTCTTTGATGTCCTCCCTGAGTTGGATGTTTTCAATAACGCCTTCGGTATTTTGCCTTGAATCCTCAATCATTTCAGAAAGAGACATAGAGCTGTCATTGTTCTGCTCATAATGCGACTCTAATGAAAGTGCCTGAGTATAGGCGTTTAAGAAATTGTCTATCTTTCCTTCAGGCATGTTCATTTCTTTTGCAACAATACTTTTATTGACATCACAGCCGTATTTTTTCTCAAGCTGCCCTTTTACTTTTTTATATTTTGAAAGAGTTTCCTGAATATAAACAGGAACTTTCATGCAATAAGACTGCTCGGAAATCGCCTTAAACATTGCCTGCTTAACCCACCATGTCGCATAAGTGCTGAACTTGTAGCCCAAAGTATAGTCAAACTTGTCTATTGCGGCAATAATACCCATATTCCCTTCTTGAATCAGGTCAATCAGGGGAAGCGTCGAAGAGTAGATAGACTTTCTTGCTATGTTTACAACAAGTCTCAAATTCGCCTGCACCAAACGTTTTTTGGCAAGTCTGTTGCCTTTTTTTGCAAGCCTTGCGCACTCGCGCTCTTCTTGCGCATTCAGCACAGGGAATCTGGAAATTTTTTGAAGGTAGGTTTGAAGGGTTTCATCTGACAAACTAAACAATACAGCATTACACATACAATTTTCTCCTAAATTTTACACACTTTTTGCATAACAAGTAAGCCCTTGGGGCACATTTGTTTTGCGCAGTACACTTTTAAATAACGAGACAGCGAGAAGAAAGTTGAGTTTACTCAAGCTTTCATACAGAACAATTAAATTAAATAAATACAACAACCCGTATCGAGCACCGGAAGAGCACTGCATGATTACTTCTGCATACAGTGATATATACTCAATATATACTTAATATATCACTTTGCATTTTTAAATACAAGTCTTTTGTGAAGAAATATTAAATCTAATTTTGTTTTTTAATTTGTTTCTTAATATTTGTTAACAAATTATTTAAAGCGTCCTCACGGGCTTTTGGGAGATTAAACGTAACAGATTATTACAAAAAAAACTTGAGCAGGCAATTTTTTAAAAGATATTTACTTTATATATATGTAAGACATACAGCACACACTACAACACCCATTAAAAACAACAGCATTAAAAGATATAAACCTAACACACTAACCACACACTAACCTTCACTTCACACGAGGGATTACTTACACAAGTATTCCAAAGGGTCTTATTATAAGACCCTTTTTTTTTGTTTTCTTGCGCAATAATCCCTTTCACCTGGAGATAAAAGTACGGCAAGAGCCTGTTTAAAGCTTTATCCCGGCAGCTGTTTAATGTGCATATTTTTTATGCTAAAATCGAAGCACAAAATAAATAAAAGGGGATACTCATGGTAAACACGATAGAAGGCAAACTCACGGTAGAAAAAGGTGAAAGGTTTTGCATAGTTATATCTCGTTTTAACGAATTTATAGGCTCAAAACTACTTTCCGGGGCAATCGACAGTCTGGTAAGACACGGTGCTTCCGAAGAAGATATCGACGTTGTGTGGACGCCGGGTGCTTTTGAAATCCCTTTAATGTGTCAAAAGGCAGCTGTTTCAGGAAACTACAGCGGCATAATTACACTTGGAGCGGTTATTAAAGGCTCAACTCCCCACTTTGACTATGTGAGCGCCGAACTTTCCAAGGGTATAGCGCAGGTTAGTATGCAGACAAACATCCCCGTCATTTTCGGAGTATTAACTACAGACAACATTGAACAGGCAATAGAGCGCGCAGGTACAAAAGCCGGAAACAAAGGTTCTCAAGCCGCAGAAGCCGCCATTGAAATGGTCAATTTGTGCAAAGTTTTATAAAGACTGCGCCATTGTAACGCATTCGCTCAGTAAAGAAAAATAAATTTTTCTTTACTTTCACTCATTTATTTATAACAGCTGCACTGTTTTTATTCAGAGCTGACCTGTCTGTTATTACCAAACACTCCAAAAAATAAACCCATGGATTGATTTTACTCAACCTTTGGGTTGATGTCGTAAACCCGCAATGAGGATATCCTGTAAGTATAAATTATTTTATGGGAGTATTCGAGTTGAGTAGGCAACTATTAGTATTATTTGTGAGCTTTTTAACAGTACTTATTGCAGGTACTTCAAGCGTTTTTGCACAAGAAAATATGTTGAAAGGAATTGAAGTTTCGCAAGAGGGCGGAACATACGTTCTTACATTAAAAACAACGGACAAAGCACCGTACAAAAAGAGCATAGACTCCAACGACAGCGTGTATTTTGACTTAAAAAACATGCTCTCCACTCAAAATGTTGAGACCTTCTACAACGATGTAGATGACATAGACGGCGTTGTTGTTCAACAGCTTGAAAATGACAGACTTAGAATATACGTGAACGGAGAAAATACAAAAGACACGAAAATTGTTTTTGACACTGCCGTTGAAGGTGCAAACGAAATCGTTATAAACAAGCCTATAAGCGAATATGCCCCTGTCAGTCCGCAAGTTTTGGAAGAAGACTCTAACTGGGGTGAAAACAGCTTCAATCTTGAATACCTTTTAGGTTCCGTTTTTAAGAAAATAAGCTCGGTCAAAATAGATTTCATGTTCATACTTTGTGCAATCGCAATTCTGGGTACACTCGTAGGTATGAAAAGCTTCTTGTCAAAAGTTCGCGCACAGCAAGAGCCTCTCATAGGAATCGCGCACACAAACGGAAAAATTGCCGATTATGACTTTGAGGACGAAGAACAGAATAATCTCATAGAACCTGACTTTTATCACGAAGAAGTCCAGCCGAGAATACAGTCCCTTCGCTACGACACAGCGCCAAAGCGTCCGATGAGAGCACAAGGAGCGCCTGCAAGAGCTGCTGCCCCTCAAACACAAATGAGAAATTACGGATTAAACACATACCAAAAAAGTCAAGGCAACCCTTATTCCGCCGCAAGCGCACAAAAACCGTATGCCAACACACCGCAGACTGCCCCGACACAAAAACACTTCACTACAAGCCCTGTTCAAAGAGCAAGGACACAAGCAGGCGCGCCAACAGGTACACCTGTAGCACAACAGAGACAAAGAAGTGCAGCGCCGCGCGCAACCCATATTGATAGTATTAAGTTCCTTGAGTCTGTAACAAAAATCTACGAACAAAACGGACGAAAAGACCTTGCTTCAGGGCTAAAAGCCAGTTTAGACAAGTCTAAGTCCAAAATTGCAATGTAATTCAAACAAAAAGAGTATTGTTTATCTGACAAACCAAAAGAAAAAAGTCTTACAATTAAAAACCAATGAATGCTTAACCAATCGGGGTCCTATCAGACCCTTTTTTTTACGCCCTTCTTACTCTCATACAAATATATAAACCGGTGTCGTTGAGAAAAGTTAGGTTTTAGTCTATAATAATCAGAATGAACGCCAAGGACATTTTATGATTCATAACAACATAGTAGTTTTTACAAAAATAGAAATGGCTCAAAAGCTTTCGGATAGAGGTATTTTTGTTGATATTGCAACTCTTGAAAGCTTCTTAAAAAAGTGGAACATTGAGGCTATTTTTGAAAACGAAAAAGGCGAAGATTTATACGACAAAAACTCGTTTGAAACACTGTATGAAAATATAAAAAACAAAAGCGCCAAAACACAAGAAATAAAAGAAGAAAAGCAAGAGGCAAAGCAGGAAGAGCTTAAAAGTGTTGAAGAAAATCTAAATGAAATAAAATGGCACGCCTGGCAGGAGGTATCAGGCGACCTGTGTAAAATGCGCCCCGGGAAATCAACAACGGAGAGCCCTTTAGAGGTTCCGCCCATAACACCTTTGTCTGCAATTTCAAATATTGCAGAAGAGATATTACCCAAAACCGTGACAGAAGAACCCCAAAAAAAGGAAGTCGGCACAGTGTTTATCCCTCCTGCCCCGCTGACAGACCCTCAACTTCAAACCCTTCTGACTAATGGACTTAGAAACGACAATGTGTTTAAATTAGACATATCTGAAGACACTTTGGATATGATTGCGCGCTCTATTGCAAAAAAGGTTGTAAAGCACGTAAATACAGGGCTTTCACAAATGCCTGAAATAAATAACAAAATGTTCTTAATAGAAGCACAAAACGAGGATTTACAAAAAGAACTTGACCGTACAAAAGAAGAAAACCTGAAACTTCAAGAAGAGCTTGAAGACAAGAGAGAAAATTTAGGCCGATTCAAAAAAAGCATTTTCGGTTTCTACAGATTTGTAAGAGCCGGAAGAAAAGAGAAGGAAAAAAATAAATAATGACCATACTGATAATGCTCATACTGATAAGCTTGCTTATCATAGTCCATGAACTGGGACACTTTATTGCAGCACGTTTATGTGGAGTTCAAGTTTCAAAATTCGCACTTGGGCTGCCTTTCGGACCTACTCTTTTCAGAAAAAAAATAGGCGGTACGGAGTTTTTAATCCACGCATTCTTGTTGGGCGGATACATTTCGTTCCCCGATGATGAAAAAAATGAAAACGACGAAAATATACTGAGCGAAGACTCTCCCTTAAGGTTTAAAAACAAAAAACCATGGCAAAAAGCATTCATTGTTTCCGCAGGTATCATAGCAAACATCCTTTTTGCAATATTCGCGGTTATACTTGCCGCAGCAATATACGGAAAACTCCCGAGCGGTAATGCAGATGTTTATATTCAGGAAATTATCAAAAAAGAAAACAGCTCAAACATAGAGCAAATGGGCGCTAAAGCGGGGGACAAATTCCTTAGTGTTAACGGAATAAAAATAAACTCAAGCTACAGGCTCATTTTTATGATTCAAAAAAGCAAGTATTTTGACGGGTATGTCAGCCGGGATGATATAGATGCAAAAATTGTACAGCTTGAAAAACTAAACCCCGAACTGCAAAACAAAGATATGCTGGAAGCCGGTAAGGCAATAAAGCTTCCTCCTATGATGCCCGAAAAGTCTTTAGACGTTCCCGAGCACGTAGCTTCAGGATATGAAAAATACGAAAACGGTGAACTGGAACTCAACTCAAAAGAAAAAGAACTGAGAAATGAAATCGAAGGGAAAACCGCATACTCTCCCAAAGAAAGTATTTCAAAACAAGAACTTGCCAAAGCACTTGCCGACAGTTATAAACCTCTAAACATAGAAGTAGAGCGCGACGGAAAGAGTATAATGATACAAAACGTCCACACTGATAAAGAAGGACTTTTGGGAATAAGGCTCGAGAGCAAAGAAATTTTTATAGAGACAAAAACTCCTGTTGAAATAGTCTCCCGCTCATTTACTTATTTGTGGGACAGTACAAAAAATATGATTTTCGGTTTATTGCAGCTCTTTACGGGCAAAATACCCATCAATGAACTACACGGAATCGTTGCAATAACCAAAATCGGCGGCGACATAATAGAAAACCACGGTATGTTGAACGGCATACTTCTCACTGCAATTATAAGCGTTAATCTGGCTATAATCAACCTTCTGCCTATACCTGCATTGGATGGCGGCCATCTGCTTTTTATCATTCTTGAAAAAATTACTGGAAGAAAATTGAACGAAGAGGTATTGGATAAAATAGCCAATACTTGTTTCCTGCTTTTGATTTTGCTTATGGTATTTGTCGTATTTAACGACATATTCGCCCTTGTGACCAATAAATTCGGTTAACCCCGAGCCTTTAACACAGCCTGTCAAGGTTGACGACTAAATCGGCTCGTGTTATATTGACCATATAATAAAGAAATGCACCTAAGGAGGTGAAAGTTTATGCCAGAAGTAAGAGTTCGCGATAATGAAAATATTGAAAGCGCTCTTAAACGTTTCAAGAAGAAAATACAAAAAGCAGGTATACTGTCTGAAATAAAGCGTAGAGAGACATACGAAAAACCTTCTATTAAAAGAAAACGTAAGTCAGAAGCCGCCAGAAAAAGACGCGTATAACACAAAGTTTAAAAAGGGATGAAAATCCCTTTTTTTGAATTATTAAAATGGCTAAGCTATTTTAGAATTGGGGGATAAAAATGGCCAAAGATTGCAGTTTTGATGTTGTATCAGAATTCGACAGACAAGAGCTTTTAAATGCCGTAGACCAGACAAAAAGAGAACTTCAGAGCAGGTTTGATCTTAAAGACTCCAACTCCGATATTGAACTTGAGGCAGACAAAGCAATCACTATAAAAACTTCGGATGACATGAAACTTAGAAACATACTGGACATTTTGCAGGGCAAAATGATAAAAAGGAACTTGAGCATTAAAATTTTAGATGCTCAAACTATTGAAAATTCACTTGGCGGAAATGTAAGACAAGTATTCAACCTCAAAAAAGGTCTCACAACCGAGTTGGCCAAAAAAATAGTGGCACTTATAAAAGACGCCAAACTCAAAGTGCAGCCAAGTATACAGGGCGAGCAGGTAAGAGTTTCCGGTAAAAACAAAGACGACCTGCAGGATGTAATCAAACTTCTTAAGGAAAAAGAGGAAACTCTGGACATTCCTTTACAGTTTGTAAATTACAGATAGGTTATATGAAATTAAATCTTGATAAAGTCGGTATAATATATAACGCTGACATCGAAGATGCAGAAAATCTGGCAAAAGAAATTGCCGGACATTTTAACAATCCCAAAGTTTTCTCCTCTCAAAAACTCAGAGACGACATCTCCTTCGCCATAGTAGCGGGGGGCGACGGGACAATACTCAAATGTGCGCGTTTTTATGCAAAGTATGACACCCCTATTTTCGGCTTTAACTTGGGCAGGCTCGGTTTTCTGGCACAAGCAAAATCCAAAGACATCAGCTCCGTCATAAGACAAATTTACAACGGGGAATTCAGAATCGAAGAACGTATAATGCTTGAGTACGACATGAACGGTAAAATAAAAGTTGCGCTGAATGACATGGTTGTAAGGGGGGCAATTTTTTCGAGGACTTCCACTCTTCAGCTTTACATAAACGATAATTTAACTTCAAGCTATCTGGCAGACGGACTTATAGTGTCCACGCCCACAGGTTCAACCGCATATGCCCTTTCCGCAGGCGGACCGGTTGTAGCGCCTGACTTAGACTGTATTGTCGTAGTTGCAATATGCCCTCACACTCTCGCAACAAGGCCCCTTGTCATACCTGCGGGAGAAGTTGTCAAAATCAAAATGTGTGAAAATTGCAACAAATTTCAAATAACAGCCGACGGACAGGAAGGCGTCGAAATAGACAAAGAAGTAACAATTAAAAAACATTCAAAAACAGCTAAACTTTTACTCCTGGACAGGGATACAGACATATTCTACACGGTACTCAGAAAAAAAATGCTCTGGGGAAAGGCGCCTGAAAAGTGATTACATCGTTACTGATTAAAAACTTTATATTAATAGACGAGCTTTGTCTGGAATTTGAGAAAGGCTTGAATGCTTTTACGGGTGAAACAGGCGCAGGTAAAAGCATTATTTTGAAAGCCATAGACATAGCGCTTGGCGCGCGCACCAACAAGGAAGTTATTAAAGACGAGTCTAAAAGTGCACTGACAGAAGTGACTTTCAGGCAAAAAAACGGAGACGAGCTGGTTGTATCCAGAGAAATAACTTCAAACGCGTCCAAAAGCCGCCTAAATGGCGCTCTTGTCAACAGCGATGCGGTTAAAGAACTCCGTGAAAACCTTATAGACATACATTCTCAACATCAAACATACACTTACATAGCTCCCAAGTATCACATAGAACTCCTTGACACTTATATTGAAAAAGAAAGCCCCGGCTACAGAACAATACTTGGAAGATGCTCGGAGCTGTACAGCAAAATTAAAGAAACTCAAGAAAAACTAAACAGGATAAACGAGGACATCGAAGCTAAAGTACGGCAAATAGAATTCTTAAAGTTTCAAATTGATGAAATCAACAACGCCGAAATATATGAAGGCGAAGAGGAAGAGCTTCACAAAGAACTTGATGTACTTTCAAATGTGCAGGCACTAAAAGAACTATGCTACGGAGCATTTTGGGCCTTAAACGGAGAAGACGGGTCGATTTGTGAAGCGCTCTCAAAAGCGGGCTACTCCATCTCCAAAGCAAGCTCGATGGACAACTCTTTAAATGAAGTCAACGAAAGCTTTACTCAGGCCGAAGAAGAAATTAAGGCATGCGCTTCTTCTCTGCAAAACTATTGTGACAGATTGAACGATGACCCGCAAAGACTGGATGAAGTAAACGAGCGCCTGAGCCTTATCGAAAAGCTGAAACGCAAATACGGAAACATCTTTGAGACTTATGAAAACCTGAAAAATGAACTCGGTGAACTGGAAGGTGACGCCCAAAGTGCACCCGAACTTGAACAAGCTCTCAAGGGATACAGAGAAGAGACTGAAATAATCTCGAGTCAAATTACACGAGAAAGATTTGAAAAAGGTGAACTGCTTTCAAGACGCATCGTCGGTGAACTCGAAAAGTTAGAACTTGCCAAAACCCGCTTTAAAATTGATATCCAAAAAACTTCCCTGTCTAAAAACGGCATGGACGCGGTTGAATTTTTAATATCAACAAATGTCTCCCAAGACTTGGCGCCTCTGGCAAAAGTAGCTTCGGGCGGTGAAATATCAAGGGTCATGCTCGCGATTAAAACAGTTTTTGCAAGAACGGATAACATCAATACAATCGTTTTTGATGAAATAGATACAGGCATTTCAGGCAAAACTTCACAGGCTGTAGCAAACTCGCTCTATGAGCTTTCACAAGACTGCCAAACTATAGTAGTCACCCATCAACCGATAATCGCGTCAAAAGCCAATGCGCATTTTGAAGTTTCAAAGCTTCAGGGGGACGAGACTCATGTTATTGTTACAAAACTAAGAGAACAAGAAAGACTGGAAGCTATTGCACGACTTGCTTCGGGAGACGTCAACCAAAACTCGCTGTCGTTTGCTGAGGATTTATTAAAAATAGCCCAATAGGGTAACAAAAAAAAGTTTTTCCATGTCTTTTATGTTTAACCAGGAGGATTTATGAAAGTAACATTAAATCTTAACTCATATTCAAATATGGAAACACAACCTAAAGTTTCTGATACGAACCCTCAGGAACCCATCACAAAGCCATTAGACAGAGACTCCTTTCGGCCGTCTTTTGGTGCGGCAAAACGTGTAGACCTTAATGACTATGCCAAAAAGACTTTGGATTTTTACAAAGAAAACGGTTGGCTTAAAGGGTACTTTTTGTCATCAAAAGCCGACAAATTAAGCGAGAATACTATTTATAGAATAGAAAACTACAGGAATAATTGGTATGGCAAAGATTTGATTTACAATATGGCAGGTCACGTCTCCGGCGGTATTGTGAACGAAGCTATTTCGCGCGCAGGAATTGAAATGGGTCTGTTTACCCAAAAAGAATGGAAACAATACGCTAAAAATGCAAACAAAATTGTAGACGGAAAACTGGATAACGACCCTATCGCAAGAGGAAATGAACGGTATAAAGACTTGGTTTTACCGCATCTTTCTAACCCCGAGTTTGTAGAAAAAACAGAAAAATATATGGCAGAACTCTTAAAGGGCAATATTCGCGCAAAAACACCTAACGGCGAAACTGATTATTTTACAGCTTTATATAACGGCGCATTCACAAAAGTAGGCCTAAGCCGAAGCCAAATGACACTAAACGACTTCCATGGGTTCTTCCTTCCTATGATGGCAAAAGATGTCCCGCAAATTTCCCGAAACATCAACGATCCTTTTATGAAAAAAATTCCCAAAATGATTGATGATGAGTTTATACACAGACACAAAAATCCCAGAGACAATTTAAGACTATATCAATACGAATATAAAAACTTTACGGCATATACGCTCGTATATGACCCGATGAGAAAACCTTATTATCCGGAAAACACTGACAACCTCAAACTTAACGCATACATAGAAGCTTTTCTTCGCTCGGCACCGGGGTTAAGCGATCACAGAGGTATCCCGGGCAACACGGTTTTAATGCCGAAGATAAAGTACCCTATAAATCCTGCAGAGGCACGTATACCTGAAAAAAAAGGTTTATTTGACGACTTGCCGATATAGTTTTAACTAGGCAAACAGTGCTTCTATGTATTCGCTTGTACTAAAATCTTTGAGATCGTTTATCTTCTCTCCTACACCTACAAGCCTTGTAGGAAGTTTAAGCTCTTTTGCGACGGCAAGAATAATACCGCCCTTAGCGGAACCGTCAAGTTTTGTCATGGCAACAGATGTAATATCAACAGCTTCTGTGAATACTTTTGCCTGCGAAAGACCATTTTGACCCAAATTCGCATCAAGTACCAGTATGCTTTCAGAAAGTGAATCCGGTGCATTTTTTTCTATGACGGATTTTATCTTTTTTAATTCCTCAATAAGGTTATATTTGTTTTGCAATCTCCCTGCGGTGTCCACAAGAAGTACATCATAACTCTCATCTTTTGCTTTTTGAATGGCTTCATAAACAACACTGGCACTGTCTGCCCTATCCCGCCTTACAATATCCGCGTTTGCTCTTTGTGCCCAAATATCAAGCTGTTCCTCTGCCGCAGCTCTGAATGTATCACCGGCTGCTATTAAAACTTTTTTACCCTGCTGCGTAAAATTATGCGCAAGCTTCCCTATAAGCGTAGTCTTACCTGCGCCGTTTACACCCGCGACAAAATATATATTCAACTTCCCGTCACTGTACTTCAACTTGTTGCTTCCCGCAGACTCAAGTATTTGTGCAAACTCTTTCTTTAAAAACTCTTTAAGTTCACCTGTTTTAAGCTTGGCGTTTTTCATTTTCTCAACAAGCTCAACGCTAAAATCAACGCCTAAATCAGCTTTTATTAAAAGGGTTTCAATGTCTTCGAGGGTAAATTCGTCAAGCTCTTCCCTGCCCCCCGCAATATCCAGTACGCCCTGCACCAAAGCCTTAGAGGTATTTGAGAGCGCCTCTTTTAAATTAGCAAAAGCGCCCTTGGTCTCTTGAGGTGAATTTTCAACCTCCGCACCCTTAGACTCTTCATCCTTTTTTTTAAAAAAATTAAACATGCAGCTCAACCACTTTAGCAAGAATTCCGTTTATAAATGACGAAGAATCATCCGTAGAATATTTTTTTGCAAGCTCAAGTGCTTCATCTATAACAACCTTAACCGGCGCATCTTTAACGAAAACTAACTCCGCTATAGCAATGCGCAAAATATTTTTGTCGATTTTAAACAATCTGTCAATATCCCACCCGAAAGCCAAATCTTTAATTATCGCGTCTATCTCTGCGTTTTTCTCCCTGAAAGTTTTTGCGATAGTTTGCACATAGTCTCTCACTTCGCTTTTTTCTGAAAGCGTACAAAGTTCTGCAATTTCAAGCGCCGCAACGGCCTTCTCGCAAACAGTCATCAAAGTGTTAATTCTTCCGGACATGTCTGATGTCATAGGAATTTTCACCGGTATATTGGAAACACCCAAAGGACGCTCAAGGTTGTCGGGATGGTTATTTTCATACTCATCTATAAAATCTCTTATGCTTAAAAGTTCGGATGTAGCTATATTAAGCTCTTCCTGGGCATTTCCCGTTAACGTCCTGACTGATTTTAAAACAATATTTTCAAAATCGCTGTTATCATGGATTTCAACATTTTTGTCCAATTGAGAAAATAATATAAGTGCCAGTTCTCTTGATGCTCGTCTTGCTTGCATGTTAGTGTTTTCCTTCGTTTGTATTTTAGTTATATTTTAAATATTTTTCCGCTTAAGCGGGTGTCAGCCCTTTACAATCTTTGAAAAATCGCAAAGTATAGCAAATTTCTCTTTTACTATATTCAAAAGCGAAATTCTGTTTTCTTTAATCTGAGGATTTTCATCCATTACAAGTACGTTTTCAAAGAATATATCAACAAGTCCTGCAAGAGATTTTAAATCCCCGGCCAACTCCTTATAGTCTTTGGTTTCAATATTTTTTACAAAATTATACAGGCTCTTTTCTTCGTTCATAGAAAGCAAAGCCTCATTCACGGTTCCCTTTCGGGTGTCTTTTGCTATCTTTACAACTCTCGTAGCATTTTCGCTAAACTTTGTGAAGCCCTCTTCTTCGACCAATCCGCTCACAACTTCTACACGCTTTAAGTAGTCCACAAGGTCTTCAAGCGCTTTTTTACCTGTATTTTGCGTGCAGGCCTCCAGAACATCCTGACGGTACATTTTTTCGTACATTATAATTAATCTGGACGTAAAAAACTCTTCAATCTCGCCTATAGTTTCGCATTCAAGCTCAATGCCAAAAGAAGAAGAGAGCATTTTTGCAGACTTTTCAATCAGTTCAGATAAATTAATGTCTAATTTCTTGAAAATTATTGTCCTTAAAACTCCCAAAACCGCACGCCTTACTCCAAGCGGGTCAGCAGACCCCGTAGGGCGTTTTTTCTTCTTATCTCCCTGGGTAGAAATAAATACCGCACATATAGTGTCTATTTTGTCTACAATACCTGTTATTTGGCCCTCAAAGTCTTCCGCGAGTTCACTCGTTGCATTAAGGGGAAAATAATGTTCCGCTACGGCCTTTGCCACATTTTCTTTTTCGCCGCTCGCACGGGCGTAGTCGGCGCCTATAAAACCCTGAAGTTCGGTAAACTCAAAAACAAGTTTGGTAGCAAGGTCAGCCTTGCAAAGTCTTGCTGCACGAAGAGTATCATCACAGTCTCTGCCGAGTTTCTCACACAGGTACTTTGACAATTCAACTATACGTTGTGTTTTGTCGTACATCGTACCCAAATCCCTTTGGAAAGTAATCCCCTTCAGGTCTTCCAACTTGCTCTCAAGCGGTTCTTTCGTATCGTCTTTATAGAAGAATATGCCGTCGTCTAAACGCGCAGTCACAACCCTCTGGTTCCCCGCCTTTATGTTTTTAAACGATTCACTATCGCTGCTCAGGTCGCCCACAAAATTTGCCATAGTAATGAAATGGTTCAAAAGTTTTCCTTCTTTTGAATATAAAGGAAAATACCTTTGATGTTTAGACATAACCGTTGTTGTAACAATATCGGGAATAGCCAGATATTTCTCATCAAAATCACAAACAACGGGAGTAGGCCATTCGGTCAGATACGTGACTTCTTCAAGAAGGTCGTCTTGCCCTTCAAACCTTACAACCGCATTAATCTCTCCCGCTTTTTCTTTTGCGAGCTCAATTATACGTTCGCGGCGCATTTGGGAATCTGCTATAACGTTCACCTCTTCAAGCTGTTTCAGATAACTTTCAGGGTTTTTAATCTCAACTTCTTTATGCTTGGAAAACCTGTGTCCCATAGTTTTTCTGCCGGATTCTTTAGCTGCAATTGTTAAAGGCAAAACTTCATCATTAAAAAGCGCAACTATATTCTCTATCGGCCTCGAAAACTTAATATCCAAATAACCCCAGCGCATAAAGTAAGGGCCTTGCAGTTTCAATATAATACTTTCAGAATTTTCGGCTAAAATTTCTTTTGCACTCTTGCCGCTCTGCTTAATTTTCGCCCAGATATAACCGTCTTGTTCATAAAGCGAATCTTCTTCAACGCCGTTTTTCCCGGCAAAACCCAAGCCCGCAGGAGTAAGTTTCCCGTTTTCATCTTTTGCAATATTTAAAACAGGCCCCTTGAGAGTTTTTTCAACATCTTCCTGAGAGCCCGCCAAATCTTCTATAACCACAGCCAAGCGACGCGGAGTAGCATAAACGTTTACCTTGGAAAAGGGCAAATTGTGAGAATTCAAAAGATTCCCATAAGCATTTTTGAGCTGCTCCATAGCGCTTGGTATAAACCTGTACGGCAGCTCTTCAGTTAGCACTTCCAATAAAAAACTGTTCATACAAGCATTTTATATAAAACATTTTTTAAATGCAAAAAAGAATTAGGGTTGAGTTTTTTCTATATTGAGAATATGCATTCTTCCCATGACAGCGAGGAAACACTCTGCGGGGAAAACTTTTCTTTACCGGGGTTTTTTCACGGTTTTTGAAATACCCGTAACATATTCGCCGTTTTTGCTAACCAGTAATTTGTAAACGGTAGGTTTAGGGGCGCCCCACTTTGGAGGTTTCGGAGAAGAGTATGAAAACTCAATTGTATAATTTGACCTTGTGCCAAAAATAAAGCTTTCATCCGGTTTTATGTAGCCTTTTTTCGCATGTTGTATCAACATTCCCAAAGGTTCTGTCAGAATTTCTTTTGACATCGGACAGCCATCTTTAAGACCCCGCTCAATGTAGTCTGATGCGTCAAGAGCTGTATAATGAGACCTGAGACTTAAATTGTGTAATAATTTGTCACCTCTGTATATCATAGGAGGAACAGACATTGGTGATTTTTTTGCTTCCCGTGCTTTCTTTGAGTGGTCATTAATCCATGAAGGAATTTCAAATCCCTCTTCTTGAGGTTTTTCTTGAGCCTTGGCTATTTTTGCAGCCTCTATAGATACAATATTGTTTCTTGAAGGGTGTACGGGCAAGGTTGCGTCAGGCTTAGAGGCCTCTTGTTGTATTGTTCGCTTCTTCTCTTCACTTTTTTTAGACAGGCTTTTATCATATTCTTTTAATGCTTCCTTAAACTCCTGACTGTTGGGACCGTATTTAAACTCGGCCATTCTTAGTTTTTGCATATTCTCATCAGGTCTTTCGTATTTTCTTATCAAAACCTTATGACCCCGCTTCGTCATTCCGTCTTGTTTATCCAAAATGGCATTATCAACATCCGGAGTGTTTAAATTAACGGTTCTTTCTATAACTATTCCGTCAGAATTTACAGTGTATGTGTACACATCCTTGCCCAGGGCTATAATTTTTGCAACATTTCCGCTGCTCTGCGGATTTTTTGGCGGAGTATCATCATTCCCCCTAAAAGATATATTAGAAAATTTAATTCCTACAGGTTGTATTCCAAACATAAAAACACCTTTTGCTTCTTGCTTTTTATTAATATACTTTTTAATAAAACAAAAAACAGGTTAATTTGCCTTATTTTGCTTAATTATTTAAGAAATATTAAGATTTGCTAACAATCGTATAAAAATTGAAATAAATCGCTTTATGTGTCATGTTTATTAGTAAAGATGAGACAATTATGACCGGATTCAAGAGTTTAACTTTAAAAATAGATGAGGAGCAGGGGAACTACGCGAAAGTTTTATCTTCGCAAATGTCTACGCCTGAAATCAGAAAAAAGGGCATGATAGACCTTTTGGGTATCACTTCTGTTGTCAATTTTTTATCTGCTCAAAAAATAAAAGTCGACCTGAACCGCTCCTTACATAAAACGCCTTTGCTTTTGGAAGAGTTTAAAATATCAGACTTGTACTATAACAACCACAGAATGGATGTTATAACCATCTTCCGCGAGAAAAAAATACGGATTCCCAGAATCCATGCAGATTTGGACATATTGAGCGATTTTTATATCGTAGCCCAAATAGGCTCCAAACTCAAAGAGGCAAAGATTTTGGGTTGGCTCAAAACTTCCGATATAATGATAAGTAAGAATGACAACAAGTTTTACTATCCTCCTGAAAGCAAACTGAGACCGATTGAAGATTTAATAAAACAAATTAGAATTCCAAAGCCAGAAAAACAAATGAAAGGCAAACACATAGAGTGCATTTCACTGTTTTTGAGGTTTTTGGATAATGAACTTTCAAACAGCCACAAGAAAGAAATGGTACAGCATATTCTCTCCTGTGAAAGCTGCTTGAAAAGACTTGAGGATTTAATAGAGTTCGACAGAGTTGCGCATCAAACACGTAAATACCCGAACACTGTTGAAAGGTATTATCAAAAAATATCTTCTACGCCCATTAAAACCTCAAGTAAAAAATATCCCAATGTTGTTATGAAAAAAGGTATAAAAGACAACACTCAGGACGATATTATTATCAATCCTATCAAAATATTACCCGCAACGCCCAAGAAAAAGCTTGTAAGCAGCGCAGGGAAACCGTACTCTGACATATTGATAAAAGAAGCGGAAAAGAAATCTTCAAATAAAAGTGCGGCCATTGAAACTATCTTCAAAGAAGACAAGAAGTTTGAAGGCAGCGATAACATAGTTATGGTTAAAGGGCCAACCCTCGACAAGAAAAAAATTGCGGCCATCTTGAGCGCAATAGTCCTTGTCTTAGGCCTTATAACATTTGCATTTGTTAAAAAGACCAATGACCTTGCGCTTATTTCAGACGTAAACAACCCCAACCCTCAGGAACAAAAGGGGTACGACAAACTCAGCTCTGGTGATGGTGAATATGAAGCCGGCTATGACGATTTAGGAATTCAAAACCTGCCAAGCTCTCAAGTCGCAAGCGGCGGAATTGACTATGAGCTCTTGAATACATTCAGCGGAGAGCCCATAATAGCAAATATCAACAAAATATCCTGGGAAGTTTCAGAGAATATAGCAGAAAAAGACACTTACAAAAAGTTTTTACAGATGGTCGGCAAAAACATCAAGCTTAATCTTCAAAACGACCTTCTCCTTACAAACGAATTCGCCAAAAATAACACTATTAAAGTGGACATAAAATTCTCGGGAAGCGGAAATATTGAAAGCATCAAAATAAGGGAAAGCTCCGGCTCTAACCAGATAGACAATATTATTAAAAAGAGCATAGGTGAAACTCTTTCTTATATGAAACCGCCAAACTTGGGCTTGATAGGTAAAAGCGTGGAAGTTACCCTGATTATAAGCCTGTAACAGTAATTTACCTCTAACCGGCTATTAACTCTTCGCGTCTTTGAACAAGTTTTTTAAGCTGCGGATATTCATTTATATCAAACTCTTTAACAAAACTAAAGGCCTCTTCCCGTGCCATATCAAGTATTTTCACATCATTTACAATGTCAGCAAGGCCCAGGTCTGTTATGCCGCTTTGCCTTGTGCCGAGAAATTCGCCCGGGCCGCGAAGTTCTAAATCTTTTTCAGCCACTATAAAACCGTTATTTGTTTGTGTCATAATACTCAACCTCTGTTTAATCTGCGCAGAAAGTGAAGCGCTTACTAAAATACAGTAAGACTGGTCGGATGAACGTCCGACGCGGCCGCGAAGCTGGTGAAGCTGTGAAAGCCCGAAGCGTTCAGCGTTTTCTATTATCATAACGGTGGCGTTAGGCACATCAACTCCGACCTCAACAACAGTCGTGGAAACCAAAATATCATACTTTTTATTTTTAAAGTCCAGCATAACCTCTTCTTTTTCGGCAGCTTTAAGCTTGCCATGCAGCAAACCGATTCTGTACTCCTTAAACTCGCCTTCTGAAAGCCTTTTAGCTTCCTGCGTAGCATTTCTGGCAGATATAGTCTCGCTTTCGTCAATCAGCGGATAAACAATATATGCCTGCTTACCCTTCTTGATTTCTTCCTTTATAAGTTCATAAGCTTTTTTCCTGCCACCCGCGCCTATAAGTTCCGTTTTAACAGGCAGCCTTCCTTTTGGCATTTCGTCTATTATTGTTAAATCCAAATCCCCATGTAATGTGAGCGCAAGGGTTCTGGGGATAGGAGTTGCAGTCATCGTAAGCATCTGGGGACTCTCGCCCTTCGTTAAAAGTTTGGCGCGCTGCTTCACGCCAAACCTGTGCTGCTCGTCTATAACGGCCATGCCGAGTTTGCTGAACTCAATGCCCTCTTGTATAAGGGCGTGCGTGCCCACCGCTACGTGCATCTGGCCGTTCTTCAAAGAGGTTTTCATCTCCGAGCGCATGCCGGAACTGTGTTTGCCCAAAAACAAACCTGCACTCAACCCAAGAGGAGTAAGCCATTCAACGAAATTTTTATAATGCTGGGAGGCAAGAATCTCCGTCGGGGCCATAATAGCGCCCTGATAACCGTTTTCTATCGCGCACAACAAAGCAATACAGGCAACAACAGTCTTTCCGCTCCCGACATCACCCTGCAAAAGTCTCTGCATGGGCTCTGTACTGTTAAGGTCAGCCGCTATCTCTTTTACGGCGTTTTTTTGCGCACCCGTCAGCTCAAACGGCAAATTTTTCATAAACGTTTCAACAAGCCCGTTCTTTTCGACAGATAACGACACAGCATTGTACGCTTTTCTGTTCTTCTCCCTTATAAGCGCCAAGCTCAACTGCAGCACAAAAAGCTCTTCAAAAACTATTCTGAACCTTGCGTTTTCTATATCCTCATCACTTTTCGGGAAATGAATTTTTAAAAAAGCTTCTCTTCTGTCCATCAAATTATACTTAGTGCGTATTTCTTCGGGCAGAGGGTCTGTGATTCTTACCCCGTACATTTGAAGAGCATTTGAAACAGCCCTTACAAGTGTTCTTGAAGAAAAACCTTCCGTTAAGGCATACACAGGCACTATCCTGCCCGCAGACATATCTTCGTTTTCTTCGGATGTAGTATCAAAGTCGGCTCCGTCTACAATCTGCATTTCGGGCTTGTCTAATGTCAGCTGCTTTGTGTAGCTGTCTTTTTTAACCGTGCCGTACGCTATAACACCGGAGCCTACGGGATATTGCGCTTTATATCTCTCAAGAAGCCTTCTGTTACTGATTTTATAAAAATAACTGATACTTATAGAATCTGATCCGTCTGAAATTATTACATTTATAACGGCAAGTTTTTTGGGTGTTATATACGCGCTCACTTTCCTGATAACCCCCATAATGCTTGCACTCATGCCAAGTTCCAAGTCAGCAATCCTCGCCCTGCCTTCGTAGTTGACATAACGCCTCGGGTAATATTTAAGCAGGTCTTCAACGGAATATACCCCGAGCTTATTTAAAATCTTGGCCACCCCGGGGCCGACGCCTTTTACAAAAGTAACATCAATTTCATCCAAACTTCTTTTGTCATCCGGTAATGAAAAAGTTTTGAAAGGATTCTCGCGTCTGACTTCTCGCTTCAGCGAATATTTCAGCTTTTCAAACTCATTCCAAAGAAGGTCTATGGAGCTTCTTCTTCCCGAAAGAGAGTCAAAAGCATACTGCTCAAAGCATATTCTTAAGTTCTCGGCGCTTTTCTTTTCGGGAAAAGTCACCCGTCCTATAGACTCCAGTACAAATTGCGAAAACGTTGAACTGCGGCCCACAAAGTCTACATACTTGTGCTCTCTTTCGAGTTCAATGGCCTTCTGAATTTTATTGTATAACTCGGTAAATGACGCTGTGTTCATATGCTCAATCTACAAGCCTTAAAACTTCGTATATGTTTATTCTTCTGCTTTTTCCCCTTATGGATACCTCGCGGATTTTTATGACATCCACATGTTTTTGCACCATTTCAAAGGTTTTCTGGCTTATCAAAAACTTCGTCTTATATACCTTGTTATAGTTCTCTATCCTGCTTGCGATGTTTACCGTATCGCCTATCACGGTATATTCTAAACGCTCCTCGGAGCCTATATTCCCTACAAAAGCCTCTCCCGTTGAAATGCCTATGCCTATTTCGATTTTAGGCTTACCTTCAGATTGCCACTGGGTTTGCAGTTTTTTAACCCGTTTAAGTATTTCATCCGCACACCTTACCGCATTAATTGCATGGTTCTCATTTTTAATAGGCTCGCCGAATATGGCAAGAATCGCATCGCCCATAAACTTGTTTAAAACGCCGCTATATTTTTCTATAATAGGCACAAGCGCGGAAAAATATTCATTTAAAACTCGCGTCACTTCTTCGGCGCTCAACTGTTCGCTTATGGTTGTAAAACCTCTGATATCGGCAAACAAAACGGTTACAACCGCCCTTTTGCCGCCCAAACCAACACTGTCGATATTTTGCATAACATTTTGCATAACGTCTTTGGATATGTATTTCCCCATAGCGCTCTGAATCTTTTCCTTCTTGCGTCCTTCAAGCAAAAAGCGGTACGAATATCCGCACCCGATTGCTATAAACATAAATATCTCCGGAAGAATCAGGCTTATTGCTATTTTGTGCTCATACATCACAAAACAAAAGATGAAATATAAAAACATAGCACAGGCAGTCGAAAGCAGCGCGGCAGGAATCGGAAGACTGCACACCAAAAGAAAAACTATGATAAATACCAGAACTACAAGCGCGAAGTTATATAACTCGCTTACCACCACATAAAATTCGTTTTTCAGTAAATTGTTAAAATTAGTAGCCTGAATATCAAGTCCCGAAAGAGAGTCGGATATTGGTGTACGCTTAACGTCCTGAAGGGCTTGAGCATTCGCGTTCGCTCCAACCATAACAGCCTTGCCGTCAAATATTGCAGGGTCAAGAAGCTGCTGCTCCCCCTTTTTTACAGCCCTTAACGATTTTATTACATCAGAAGCGGAAACCCTGTCGTGCGAGTAAATCCCGTCTTGCGTATGGTAATAATACAAATAACTGTACGCCACGCCGTTGTGGTTTTCGATAGGCATTTTGAGTTTATAATTATCGTTTTTACCCAATAAATATTTATCCGTAAGTACAAACTCCTTTATGCCCGTGTATTTGGAGTACATAGTCAAGGCAAGTGAAGGGAAAAGCCGCCCGTCGTAGTTTATCACCTGATCGACCTTTCTTATGTAGCCGTCAGGGTCTTGATACATATTAACAGCGCCGAGAGTTTTTATATTGAGCATGTAATCTTTAGGGAAATGTGTAATGCTTTCGTATGCGCTCGGTCTTTTGTTTTTACTGCTTCTTTTATCCGTAAATGTAATGTCTGTTTTTTCAAAAAGTCTGTCTTGAAACCAGGCTCTTTGCAGGGAGGTGCCTATTTTGTCAATGTCAAACGCAACGCCTGCGGCCAGTTTTCCATAATTGCCTACAGTTGAGAAAAACTTCGTGTCTATTTCCGGCGTTTCTGTATCCGGCGCTACAATCAAAGCGTCAAAGCCGAATGTTTTAGCTTTCGTGTAATCGTTTAAATATTCAAATATTTCTAAAAACAGAGTCCTTTTCCAGGGCCATCTGCCCAACTCGGCAAGAGATTTGTCGTCAATAACAACCATAATCACCTGCTCGGACGGGTAATTATTCAAAGACGTTTTTTTAAGCATAAAATTATATGACTTTGTCTGAAATATATTTACGCCGATTGCATAGACCACAAAAAATATCAGGACTATTGCAAAAATTATTAAAGACAGAGATTGCCGTTTTGTAAACTTCATAAATCTATTTTACTTTAAGGGGGGTAAAATGCCAAATTAATTAATATATACTCTATTATCTTTGCGCATATTTGTTAAATTCACTTTTTTATATTAAAATGTTTAGGGTAGACCTGTGGAGAGATATGGAACTTGACAGGTTTTGGTAACCACCTGTTTTAGGAGATGTAATGAAAAACATTTTTAAAAGAATTTTAATCCCTGTTCTTGTATTCGCGCTTTTCTACGCGTCAGCCGTAGTAAACCCGGTTTTGGCTGAAACGCCGCAAGGCCTTTACGACAGAGCCTGGAAATTAATCGGCCAGAAATATGTAGACAGAAGCAACAACCAACAAGAGTGGAAAAGATGGAGACACAAGTATGATTCTGAAATTAAAACCAATGAGGATGCATATATAGCCATAGATACAATGGTGACAAGTCTTAACGACGTTTATACAAAGTTTTTAAACCCGAAACAATTCAAAGAAGAAACCGACTCAATTCAGGGTTCGCTTAAAGGTATCGGTGTACAAATAGGTGTTCGTGACGGTAAGTTGCTTATCATCGCGCCTATCGAAGACACTCCCGGCGAAAAAGCAGGTCTGATGGCCGAAGACGAAATCCTTGAAATTGACGGAAAGAGCGCAAAAGGCTTAATGGTTGACCAGGCTGCAGAAAAAATCCGCGGCGAGGAAGGTACTGAAGTAACTCTTCTTATAAAAAGAAAAGATGAGCCGCCAAAAACCTACACTATCAAACGTGCAACCATAGAAATAAAATCTGTTTCAACAAAGCGTCCCGAGTATGCCAAAATAGACGACTCTATAGGCTACATAAGACTAAGCTCCTTTATAAGCAAAAATGCCACTCAGGAGTTTGAAAATGCTTTGATGGAAAATAAAAACAAAAAAGGGCTGATAATCGACCTTCGTTCAAACCCCGGCGGTCTTTTGACCAATGCAATTTTTATAGCGGACATGCTTTTAAACGGACAAGTGATAGTCGCAACAGTTGACCGCGACGGTTACAAGGAAACGCAGCGCTCCATGAAACGCTCTATAACCAACCAGCCGGTTGTGGTACTTATAGACGGCGGCAGCGCTTCGGCAAGTGAAATTCTTGCAGGCGCGCTGAAAGATAACCAAAGAGCAACGATTGTAGGTAAAAAATCTTTCGGTAAAGGCCTTGTGCAGGAAATTAACCGTATGCCTGACGGAAGCGCAATGCACATAACTATTCAAAAGTATTTAACACCCAACGGAACAGATATCAATAAAAAAGGTATAGAACCCGATATCGCAGTTGAGTTGAGCGCAGATGACATAAAAAACAAAAAGGATATTCAGCTGCAAAAAGCTAACGAAGTGCTTCTCGGAATAATAGGAAACAAATCCTGACGCAACGGGCAGACTCCATGCTGCAGGGTAAAATACTAAAAAGACCTCCACCGGAGGTCTTTTTAGTTATTCAAACTGTGGATAGGGGCAGGAATTCTTCCGCCTCTGTTCACAAAAATATCAGAACTTAAAGAACTTACGGGCATTATTGGTGCCTCTCCAAGCAAACCGCCAAACACGGCGGAATCGCCGACTTTTTTGTTGGGCACAGGGATAATTCTTACTGCCGTGGTCTTTTTATTAATCATACCGATTGCCATTTCATCCGCGATAATGCCCGCCAGAGTTGCTTCGGGCGTATCTCCCGGGATGGCAATCATATCAAGGCCTACGGAGCAAACCGAAGTCATGGCTTCAAGCTTGTCTATGGTCAACACTCCGCTTCGCGCAGCCTCTATCATTTGGGCATCTTCGGAAACAGGGATAAATGCGCCGCTCAAGCCCCCAACGTAGGAAGAGGCCATAGTGCCGCCCTTTTTAACGGCATCGTTTAACATTGCAAGAGCCGCCGTTGTACCGTGTGCGCCTGCCTGTTCAAGCCCCATTGCCTGAAAAATACCTGCCACAGAATCGCCTTCGGCAGGCGTTGGGGCAAGAGAAAGGTCTATAACGCCAAACGGAATCTCAAGCCGCTTGGCAAGTTCGCGGCCTACAAGCTCGCCCGTTGTCGTAATTTTAAACGCGGTCTTTTTTATAACATTTGCCACTTCGCCCAAATCTGCCGTTTTTGACATATTTTCAATCGCCCAACGGACAACGCCCGGGCCTGAAACACCTATGTTTAAGGCACATTCAGGCTCACTAATGCCGCAGTACGCGCCCGCCATAAACGGATTATCAGAAACAGAGTTACAGAAACACACCAGCTTGGCAGCCCCGAGGCCGTCTTTATCGGCAGTGAGATTCGCGGTTTCTTTAATAATCCTGCCCATCTGAAGAACCGCATCCATATTTATGCCCGCCTTAGAGGTGGCAAGATTAACCGAAGAACACACTCTTTCGGTGACCCTCAAAGCTTCGGGTATACTCTCAACAAGCGCCCTATCCCCGCGTGTGGCACCCTTTTCGACAAGCGCAGAAAAACCACCGAGAAAATCTACCCCGACCTCTTTAGCTGCCTTATCGAGCATTTTAGCCAAATAAACATAGTCGAACTCTTTAGCGCTTTCGCCGACAATAGAAATCGGAGTAACCGCTATCCTTTTATTTATAATAGGTATGGAAAATTCGTCTTCAAGTTCATTTGCGTAGACAGAGAGGTTTTTTGCATACTTGAGGATTTTATTGTAGATTTTCTCCCCCGTCTTTTTTACATCTTCGCAGGCACAGTCCCGTAAACTCAAAGCCAGTGTCACGGTACGGATATCGAGGTGATGAACTTTTATCATCTCGATTGTTTCCATAATATTTTTTATATTAAAATCGCTCATGGTTTCCTTTTTCTTCGCCTGCCAATCAAAAATTGTCCGCCTGATAACAGCCGCGCCCTTGCAAACAAAGGCTCTTAAATTGTATGCATAGAGTCGAAAATCTCTTTGCGCTGTATCCAGACTTCCATCTCAAGAGAAGCTGCAGCATCTGTTATCTGCTCCTTAATCTCTTTGAAGGGCTTGTCCGAAGCAGATATGTCGCAGAGCATAAGCATTACAAAGTGGCCCTGCATAATAGTTTGTCTGATATCTTCAATATTTACCCTGCACTGCGCCAAAACCGCCGTTATTTTTGCTACAATACCTACTTTGTCGCTCCCTGAGATGGTAACAACTATTTTCTGTTCGCTCATTTAACATCTTCCTTGATTACTATTAAGTTGTTCATTATTTTCATTGCAACAGTAGGTAAAACCACGTCATTCAAGCCGTTTGCAATACTTATAATCTTGCCTGCCTCAAGTATAGTCTCTTCGCCCCTGTAAGTAAAAGTGTAGTCAGTGTCTCTGTCTGAACGTATTGTAATTTTGTCCATTCCTTTTGCCCCTTTTTAATAACTGTGAGGCTTCGCCTCTTTGTAACTCATTCGCTCCGGGAATGAAAACTTCGTTTTCTTCCCGCTCACTCATTTCATTATAACTAAAACGATACAATTTGAACGCCGCATGAAGTACCGAGCCGCGTCGCGCCTGCGGCCACAAGCTCTATTGCCTGAAACTTGGACTTAATGCCGCCGCTTGCTTTGACGCCCATACCGCGCTTTGAAACAGTATCCGACATAAGCTTGACTATTTCGGGTCTTGCCCCGACGCCGTCCTTTACAAAGCCGGTAGAGGTTTTTACAAAGTCGGCACCAGTTGTAATGCAAGTCAGGCAGGCTTTTTTTATCTCATCCTGCGAAAGCAGGTCTGTTTCCAGGATTACTTTTAACGTGTGCGAGCCGCAAACTGCTTTTACTTTTTTTATCTCATCCGTAGCGGTTTTATAATCCCCGCTCTTGAGGGCCATAAGATTAATTACAATATCTATTTCGTCCGCCCCGTTCGAAAGCGCCTCGTGCGTCTGCACAAGGGTTGCATCAATACTGTTTATGCCAAAAGGAAAATTCACAACGGTGACTAACTTCACGTCAGTCCCCTCAAGTGCTTTTCGTGCATAAGCTACCAGATTCGGATTGATACAAATACCGTAAAAACCATACTTCACTGCTTCTTCAATAAGTTTGTCGATATCCGAGGGCACAGCATCTGCTCTCAACAGAGTGTGTTCAATGTACTTTGCTAATTCCATGTGAATTATTATATCAAAACTCTCGAATAAGTGCTAATCACTAAGTTTTGTAAAATCTTTTGGGGGCAGGTTACGTGAAAAGTCTGCATTTTTAAAATCGGAGCCCTCTCTCCTGTTCATGGCCGCAACCTGAACTTTTTCAAGCTGAGAGTCTTTTTTATTCACTTTTTTAATGAGGTACTTATTCATTTTTTCGTCGTCAAACTCGTTTTCCCAACGGGCGATAACAGTAGTCGCAACACAGTTTCCTATCAGGTTCACGGTTGTACGCCCCATATCAAGTATTTGGTCAATACCCAGCAATATTGCAACACCTACAACGGGAAGGCCGAAACTTGCCAGAGTTCCCGTAAGAACAACAAGTGATACCCTTGGAACACCCGCTATACCCTTTGAGGTAAGCATTAAAGTCAGCATTATAAGAATCTGCTGCTGAATGCTCAGTTCAACACCTGCAATCTGGGCGCAAAATAATGCGGTCAATGCCAGATACAGCGTAGAGCCGTCAAGGTTGAAAGTGTAGCCTGTCGGCATTACAAAACTGACAATATTTTTAGGAACGCCGAATTTTTCCATAACGTCCATAGCCTTTGGAAGTGCCGCTTCAGAACTTGCGGTCGTAAAAGCAAGAAGTGCAGGGTCTTTAAGCGCACGCAGCATACCCATGAAAGGTATTTTTATAATACGGCACACAACTACCAACACTACAGCTACAAACAAGGCTAAGGCAAAATACGTAAGAGCGATAAACTTTGCATAGTTAGCCAAAATACCTACACCGTTTTGCCCTATTGTTGCGGCTATCGCACCAAATACGCCAATGGGGGCGAAAAGCATAACGTACTCGGTAAACTTGAACATTACTTCGCAGGTGCTTTGCAGGAAATCCAATACGGGACGCGCCTTTTCTCCGATTCCGCAAATGGCCAGCGCAAAAAATACCGCAAAAACTACTATTTGCAAGAGATTATTCTGGGACATCGCGCCAAAAAGGCTTGTCGGAACAGTGTCTACGAGCAAATGTCTCAATGAATGGTCAATATGAACATTTTTCATCTGTTCAACAACTGCCATCGAAACGTTGCTTATGTCAATATCAAAACCCACGCCGGGTTTGAATACATTGCCCATAAAAAGTCCCAAAATGAGTGCCAGTGTAGTGACTATTTCAAAATAGACAAGAGTTTTTACACCTATTTTACCAAGGCTTTTAACATCGCCGTGTCCCGCTATACCCACAACAAGTGTCGCAAAAATTAACGGCGCGATAATCATTTTAATCATTCGAAGGAAAACATCTGCCAAAGGCTGCATTTTAACAGCATATTCAGGTACTAACCATCCAAAAAGCACTCCTGCTGCAAGTGCCAAAAAAATGAACGTTGTCAGTCTTGAATTCTTCAAACAATTCCCTCGATTCAGCTACGCTACAATCGTACTACAAAAATTATAAAACGCAAACTCGCTCCAATAGCGAGTTATAGACGTCAATCGTTACAGGACATATCTCCAGATTTCTTTTTACAAGGGAAATTATCGTACTTTTAAAACACTTTAAAAGCGCCAAGTCTATGCCCTTTTGCCCTTCGTTGTTCTTTAAAATAAGAAGAACTTCATCCCTGAACTTCAAATCCCTTGTGTTGGGCTCTATTTTGTCAGCCAGAAAAACAATCTGCTCAAAGAGGCTCATATCAAGCTTGCCCAGAGTGTGTACACGAATAGCGGAAAGTATTTCAGGGTCGCTTACATTAAACTTTGTCCTTGCAAAGTGTTCACTCACAGGCGCGTGCAGGGTCTTGTAGTTTGAAAGCTCGCACTCGGGAATATCGGGCATTTCTTTTTTTATAATTTCTAAAAGTTCACCGTTTACAACACACTTTGCGCAATCGTGCAATAAACCCGCAAGGTAAGCTCTTTCAGGGTCAAGGCCGTACATTTCTGCAAGCTCTTTTGCCTGCTCCGCTGTCCCTATAGTATGGGAATATCTCTCTTCGCTGAGATTTTCTTTAAGCCAGCTTTTTATATTATCTGTATAACCTGTGTTCATAAATGTATTCCTCTACTGCACACGGGACAAGCCCCTTAATGGATTCCCCTGCTTTAATCAGCCTTCGAATATTTTCCGATGAAATATCAATAAAATCAAGGTTTAAAATCTTAAACCTGTAGCCCTTCTGCTTGAGATTGTCAAAAGTTTCATCCGTCAAGCCTGTACGCCTCGGGATTACGATAAAATTCAGCATTTCTTTAAGATACTCAGGGTTTTTCCAGCTCTCTATTTCCCTAAAAGCATCAAAGCCTATTATAAAGTCGCATTTTCCGAGTTTTTCTATAGTCTTATACGTGTATGAAGGCGGCTCGAGATGATACTCTATATCGCTGACGTTTTCCTCGCCCGCAGCGAGTTTGAGCATATTTAAACGGTGCTGCGCAGGCGCAATTTCAACATCTTTGTGGGGAGGAGAAAAAGCAGGTACAAAAACCACCCTCTCAAAGCTTTCGGCGGCGCACAGCTTTTTTACCTCATCTGCAATTTTTAAATGGGCATTGTGGACAGGATTAAAAGTACCGAAGTAGTAGCATACCATAATGAGCATTATTATATTACAATAGTGATACTATGTATAACTTTGACTCACTTGCATTAAAATTTTTTACGGAAGAAAACGCCCGATATCTAAGCGGCGCGAGTGTACAGAAAATTCAACAGCCTTCGCGTAAAGAGTTAATCTTTTCCCTCCGAAATTCTCTGCCGAAGAATTCGCAGGATTCTAAAATAAGCGGGGGTGAAAACAGAAAACTGTATATTAACATTGACCCGAAATACCCACACTTGTGCTTTATAGCATCAAGTAAAGATGGCAGTGAAGCCGCTGTTGAAGGCTATTCAAAACGCGGGATAAAAATACCGCAGCACCCGCCTATGTTTTGTATGCAGCTCAGAAAATACTTGGACGGCGCAAGAATTCAAGAAGTCAGACACGTTGAGTACGAGAGAATTTTGGAACTGTATTTTAATCACGTTGATGAAATCGGGCAAGTGGTATCGTTGTGTCTGGCTATTGAGCTTATGGGCAAGCATTCGAATGTTATCCTTTACAACTCCCGCTCAAAGATAATTTTAGGCAGCATGCACAATATATCTCCCGAGAAAAGCAGTGTCAGAGAGGTTTACGGCGGTATAGGCTACATTTATCCCCCCGAACAGTGCAAAACAGACATCCTGAAAACCAGCTACGGTGCCTTTAGCGAAGCACTAAAAGGCAAAGATGGCACCATAAAAGCCGTTAACGGACACTACTATTACCTGTCAATTCCATTGATTGAAAAAAGTGTAGTAAATTGTGCGGACAGCGCAGAAACCTTTGCAGCCCTTCAAAAGCTGGTTTCAGGAAAAGATAAAAGCGCCCTGTATAGCATTTTAGGCGGCGGCGACAGTATCAACAGCGCTCTATGCTCCTATTTTGAGGACATTATGTTCAAGGACCTCTTCGATAAAAAAAGCAAAGCTTTAAAAAAGGTTATTCAAAAAGAGTTGAAAAGGCTTGAAGGGGTTGTAAAATCGAAGCAGTCAGACGGAAAAATGAAGCAATACAAGCAAAAAGGAGATTTAATTCTCCAATATATCTACAAAATCAACCCTCGAGACGAATATTTGGAAGTTGAAGGACTGAAGATAGAATTAGACAATACTAAAACTCCGTCAGAGAACGCACAGCGCTACTTTACGCTCTATCAAAAGGCAAAAAATGCGCAAAACGTACACTCTGAAATGCTTGAGGCCGCACTTGAAAGCCAAAAATACTATGAGGGCTTGCTTTTCGACGCAGAAAACTCGAAAACCCTTGAAGAGCTTGACCAAATAACTCTCGGAGAAGAAAATAAAAAGACTCAAAAGGAAACTTTGCAAATAGAAAAAATAAATGAAGGCGATTGGGAAATTTACATAGGGAAAAACAACAAACAAAACGATTACCTTATCTCAAAAATAGCACGGGGAGAGGATTTCTGGTTTCACGCCAAAGATTTTCCATCTTCACATGTTATCCTAAAAACCAAAACGCCGCAAAAAGAGCCCCCTGACAAGCTTTTACTTATGGCAAGTAAAATCGTAAAGGAAAATTCGCCCCTGAAAAATACCGCGAAAGCTTCGATAATTTACACTAAAAGAAAGTACTTAAAAAAGCCTCCGGGAGCCAAACTCGGCTATGTTACCTACAGAGAAGAAAAGGAAATTGTTGTGTAGGCTATATTTGGACTTGTGTCATAAAGTACACGCCGTTCATATCTTTTTTGCCCTGATTTTGTTCGTATAAATAGTTTAGTGAGAAACGGAGCCTTTGTCCCAAGACGTAATAGTTAACACCTGCCGTGTATTGTGTTTTGACGTCATGTGACTTGCTTGTATTGGGGTCATAAAGGTCATATCTGGCCAAAAGCTGCCACTTGTCGTTTATGTTGTACCCGACTGTGCTGTACAAGCCCTGTGCCTTTTTCGGGTTATAGTTAACAGCATTCGAACCGTCAGCATGGGCCAATTCAAAAGTGGCCAGCCATTTTTTATATGTCCAGCTTCCGCCCACGCCCGCAACCGTATAGTCGCCTTCCCTGTGTCCGAAGTTAACGCCGCCGCCGAGTTTTAAGGTTTTAAACACGCTTCCTTCCTGTTTGTGAAAAGGCTTTACGTTAACCCAGTTGACCATTTCAAGGCCGTCGCCGAATTCCTGCAAGTTTCTTGTACTGAGATACCCGCCTATATCATAATCAACATAACCGAAATCACCCTGCATACGGGCACCCAAAGCTCTTGTATTGCCAAAAGCGCTTGATATCAAGGGACGCTTGACCAAAAGTACACTGCCCTGTCCGACCATACTGTCAATCCCTATGGGCACTCTGGCCTGACCTGCCATAAAAGAGTGGCCTTTGTGCTTGTCCGAATATCTTCTTTTGTAGTATAAATCACCGACAACCGCCGCGAACTTCTTGTCAAACGGGTCTGTATCCTTTGCAGGAAAGAAAGATGTCTTAAGCTCGGCCCTTCCGCCTTCCATAAGTGTCCTTGTCCATATTTCAAAATACAAAGGGTATTTTGTATGCAAATCCTCGCCGTCATCGTCAAACTGCATATCCATAGTGCCTTGAAAGACAAGGCCTAAGGTGAAATCGTCCACAAAACCTTTTTCTATTTTTATTGTTTTAGGCTCTTCTATAACTTCCCTTACAATACGCCTTGAAAAACTTTCCTCCTCTACTTCCAATATAACTTCGTCTATTGGGTACGCAGGAAGCGCCAAAAACACTAATAATACAACAATGGGGAAAAACTTGCTCATCTTCTTGATACCGGTTAAATACACGCACCTAAGAATAATTTTAGCATATTGAAAAATAAAAAACTTGCTTTTTTAAAAATTATGGTATAATTAGTGTACAATCTGTTGGATTCATTCCAACAGTCAGCTAATGTAAATGCTAGAACGGCTCAAACCGTTCTTTTTTTTGCAAAGCGCAAGCCAGGGGTGAACCCTGCGCGGCTGCGTTCAGCAGGCGTAAAGGGTGAACTCATTGATGGCAAGAAGTGAGTGAAAAGCCAAGTTTACTTGAGTTTTTGCCACGAATGCCGGGCCAAAAGACCGCAGGTCTTATAGCCGCCGTTGCGACCACAGGGAGCGCACAAATCTTCGATTTGACAGGCGGTAAAAAGTGTAAGCCGAAAGCCCGCAGGAGTCAAGGGCGCAAGCCCGAAGTACAGCCACGGGCATTATAAAAGTAAAAGCAACAGGGCAGACAAATGAAAGAACACTTAAATAAAAGAGAAATAATAGAAAAAATAACTCCCGTAATCGAAAATACGGCTATGAGGTACAACCTCATCCCGCTTGAAATTTCTTTGACAAAAGAGTCCGAGCGTTGGTTTTTGAGAATTTTTATATACTCTGCAGACCACTCCATAACCCACAAAGACTGTGAAAACATCACAAGGGGGCTCGGGGAGCTTTTAAACGAGCTTATACCTTTCAAATACTACCTTGAAGTAAGCTCGCCGGGAACAGACAGAAAACTAAAAACCGCAAGAGAATATGTTATTTTCAAAGGGAAAACAGCTCTGGTTAAGATAAAAAACCCTGTAGACGAAAGCGGTGACAAGAAAATAAAAGCCAAACTGCTTGACTACAATGACGGCACGGGGCTCAGGATTTTAAAGCTTGATACAGGCAAAGAATACACATTAAAACCTGATGAAATATTTAGTGTACAATTAGATGAAAATATAGGAGAAAAAGATGATTAAAATAGGGACAGCACTTTTTGAAGCGGCAGAGCAGCTGGAAAAAGAGAAAGGCATTTCTAAAGACGTTTTGATAAGCTCTTTATGTGATGCGCTCGTAGCAGCTTACAAAAAACATATCAGGGATAAAGACGCCGAAAACGTCGAAACTATTTTGGATGAAGCATCGGGTGAGATTGGCGTATTCAGAACCAAGCTTGTAGTTAAAGAAGTTGAAAATGAAGATACCGAAATATCTTTGGCAGACGCTAAAGACATTGACGATGACGTCGAACTTGAAGATGAAGTTAAGATAGAAGTAACCCCCGACGACTTTGGCCGCATAGCGGCACAAAGCGCCAAACAGGTTATCACACAACGTATACGCGAAGCTGAAAGAAAGCTTGTACTTGACGAGTTTATGAGCAAAAAAGGCACTCTTATAACAGGTATAGTTCAAAGAAGAGACGACAGAAACGTAATAGTAAACATAGGAAAAACCGACGCTATCATGCCTCAAAGAGAACAGCTTCCCGGCGAGTTTTACAAACCCGGAAACCGTATCCGCGTCTTTGTGGTAAACGTTAAAGAAACACAAAGACTGCCTCAGGTAATTGTTTCTCAGGCGCACTCCGAAATCGTAAGGGAATTATTCGAGCTTGAAGTGCCCGAAATCGAAGACGGCATTGTTGAAGTTAAGTCCATTGCCCGTGAAGCAGGTTTCAGGACAAAACTCGCAGTCTGGTCAAACGACCCGTCAGTAGACAGTGTGGGAGCGTGTATCGGACCTCGCGGTTCAAGAATTCAAACAATCGTAGGCGAACTTAAAAACGAGAAAATCGACATTGTGAGATACTCCGAAGACCCTGTAGAGTACATTGTTAATGCCTTATCTCCGGCAAGAATATTGTCTGTTGATATTTTGGCAGACGATGAGTTCAGCAAAGAAGCTCTCGTTGTAGTTCCCGATGACCAGCTATCGCTTGCAATCGGAAGAGAAGGTCAAAACGTAAGGCTTGCACACCGCTTAACAGGTTGGAAAATAGACATTAAAAACGAAACGCAGGCAAGAGCTCTTGAAGATGCAAAAGAAGCTGAAATTTTGGCTCAAATGGAACAGGGTAAACAGCAGGAAAAAGATGATACATTGGAAAACCTTGTAACAGAGCTTGATGAAGCAACTGCTGCCTATGAAGTAACAGATGAGCAAGAAGAAGCTATTGAAGAAATAGCTGATGAGGCAGTCGAAGCGCTGAAAGATTCTCAAGACACACAAACCGTTGAAACGGCCGAAGAAAAACCCAAAAAGACTGCTGCGAAGAAACCTGCGGTCAAAAAAGAAGCCAAGAAAGAAGCTGTAAAGAAAGATAAAGAAGAGAAGCCTAAAAAGGCTGCTGCGAAGAAACCTGCTGCTAGATCTAAAGCAGAAGATGCAGCACAAGAGAAGCCTAAAAAGGCTGCTGCAAAGAAACCTGCGGCAAAGAAAGAGACTAAAACCAAAGAAGAAAAGCCTACTAAAAAGGCTGCGACAAAAAAGGCTAAGTAAATATGAGGGCAGTTATCGTAGGTTACGATAAAATGCTTGCCGCACTTGTGTCCGGTGTAATTGAATCAGGACACGATGTTGCCGGCGTCTTAAGATCAGACAGGGTAAAGTATAATAATTTTACCCTGTTTTTTAAAGACATTTTCGCGCCTTCTCGCGATTATATGTTTTTAAAAAGCTATAAAGTGTATGACATAAAAGCCCCTTCCGTCAACAGTAAAGAATTTGTCAGGGAGTTTAGAAAACTAAAGGCGGATGTCATTCTGGTCGGCTCGTGGGGCGAAAAGTTTAAACCGTTAATTCTGTCTATGCCGAAATTCGGCTGTATAAATGCCCACCCCTCGCTGCTGCCGAGGCACAGAGGCCCAAACCCGTACTACTGGGTTTTAAAAAACGGGGAAAGTCAAACAGGAGTTACTTTTCACTTAATGGACGAACAGCTCGACAGGGGCCCTATCTTAATGCAGGAAGCAGTAACGGTAACCCAGAATATCACATACGCGGAGCTGAAAGCAAAGTGCTGTATGACTGCAAAACTTATGGTCGGCGAACTTCTCGATGAGCTGGATAACGGCATTTTAGTTCCCATAGAGCAGGATGAAAGATACGCGACTTATGAAGGCCATCCGCCCGAAAAAAACTGAACCGCCACTAACTCCTATTTCCTATTTCTAACCACCTACTCAAACAGCCCCGACTCCTCAAGTTCCTCACAGATATTCACTAACTCTGTGATATTTTTCCCGATACAGTCGGTTACGCCGAAAAATTCCCCCGGGCCGTAAAGAAGAGAAAATATATTATGAACTCCTTCATAGGCGGCGAAATAAACAGGCAGCGACTTATTTACATATTTATCAACATATTGACGCATGCAAGAGTAGAATTTTTCCCTGAACTTTTCAATATTTTTCGGCCTGAATTCTTTTGCCATTTTTAATATCAAAGGATGCAAAACGCTGTATATCTCTTCTATGGCAGGAAGCATAAGCAGTTTTTCTTTCGCTATGCCTTCCTTTAGGGAGGTTATATTATACTTGGTTTTTATTGTCCCGACAGTTTTGTCAAACTCTTCTTTAAAGTCGATATTTTGCAGCGGTATATTTTTAAAACCCTCTATCTGCGCGCCGCCCGAGGAAGCATTAATCAGACTGCAGGAAGGGTTATCGGAGGCAAAAGATTCAAAATATTTAATAAAAAGCGCATAACCGTTTTGCGTAGGGAGCGGCTCACCGCTTTGGCCTTTAACGGTCATTAAGTTTTTGTTCAAAAATTCCAAATGCTCTTCCACGCATACTTCAAGCCTTTCGGGTGTTAAGCCGCTGTCTTTGCCAAAAAGCTCGATTTTATAGCACTCTTTATCTTTAGGGAAAATTTTGTACTCTTGTGTTTCGGGGTCGAGTTCACACACAAGTTCATTATACGCGCTTCCCTGCGCGTAGCACCTGCCGTCTGTGTATGCAAGGTCTTGGCCTATGAGTATTAACGGCTCACACCCCATCAGTTTGGCGCAGTTGAGCGCTTCATAAGAAACAGTTCCTGCAGTCGGCAAGTCATTATTGGATATTTTTAAATTTTTACACAGCCAGTCGTTTAAAAAGTTGCCTTTTGAAGGGTATAAAAACTTGTTTTTGGATTTTTGTTCAAGAACATCGAAGTGGGCGGAAGGCTCAAGTATTAAGTTATCATTACTTAAGTCTACACCCTCATACTGGCCTTTTGTGCCCCTCGGCTCTACAATGCACAGAAAGTCGGGGACTATTCCATGCTTTTCCAACAGTCTTCTTGCAGCACCTATGCAGAAAATAACCATTTTGTTTTGATTTTCTTTAATAAAATCTATATTTTTAGAAAGGCTCGGGCCTGCCGAAACAATAAGCGCGGGCTTTTTCTTAAAGTGACCCGTGAGTTCCGTTATGATTGCCGTCTCTTTTAAGTGTTTAAGGTTCTTGAATGTGTTAACTACCGCCAGTTTTCCGATAACCTTCAAAGTGTTTTCCACAGCCTGCTCCTCACCCTGAGAGTATTGGGCTGCCTGCGCGACTTCATTTAAGCGCTCGCCAAAAAGCTGTCTGTAGGAGTTTAAAAAAGAAATGGTGATTTGCGTTTCTTTATTTGCCAGAGTTTTAATATAGCTGCTCAACTTCTCCATATCGGCGCACAAAAAGACATTTTTTTTGGACAAGATTGTCTGCAGTTCGGCTATTTCAAGTGTAGTTTTTAAAATTTCCAAAGAAGGCTCAAAGAGAATAACTTTCCCCTTAGCGGCACTTGCCGCTTCATCAAGAAGATATCCCAGTCCCAAACCGAAAATTATGACTATTGAGTTTTCAACATTAATATTTGAGATATTTTTTACAATATCTTTTGCCTCTTTTTCCGCACCGTGCGTATCGTGCAGCGGAGTAGTTTTGTATATGAAGTTATACTCGTCTGCATCCGTCTTTGCGAGTATCATATATGAGGTTATTACAGTGTTTTTAATACTTTGCGCCAGCTTGGCATCGTACTTTTCAATAATAGCGAGGTTATCCTGAAATACTTTATTTTCCATACTTATTATGATACCATTTTATGGATGAAAAGAGCAATTTCATTCATACTTTTATTAGTAATGCTTTCCTTTACAGGTATATCGAGAGCCGAAGACTGGAAAGCCATATATGAGGAGCTGAAACCCGTCGATTTTGAATATATTTTCGGTATAGACCCCTGGCAAACCGAAGATTATACAAAATACGTTATGTCACCCTATCCGCTTCTAAGGACAAGTGTGCCGTTCAGGTTTAAAGACACTGTAATACCCCCGGGGTATTACCTCCTGACGCCCAGGGAGCAAAACGGCAAAGACTACGTGCTTTTTAAGGAAAGCGGAAGAGTAAAGTACATTGTACCGGCATACGACACAAGACTTGTCCCCGCACTTTTTTATGAACAGCATGTACCCACGCGCAAAAAAACCTGGTGGGAGGGCGTGTGTGAGAAAACCAGTAACTTCATAGGCCGGACATTTAAAAAATCAATGAGGACGGAACCTCCAAAAAGCTATATTGACGTAAACGACAGAGACAACACCTATTGGGAAGTTATACTATACTATGGGTTAAAATCTTATCATATATTATTTGAGAAAGAAGGGCAGTGATGAAAAAAATAATACTACTTTTAGCCATAATCATAAGTACAACAAGTGCTCAGGCACTTGAGTGGAAGTTTTGGAACAAAGAAAAAAGCGAATACAAATCAGTTTTTAAGGGCTTTATAGGCCATGCCAGACTTGAAAACGCAGAAAAAGCCTCCGTTAAAGAATTTTTAAACAAACTCGAAGAAGCTTCAAATTCGCATGACTTGGAATCTTTAAAAACTTACTACAGTAAGGATTTCAGAAGTATGGACGGCTTCGGATATGACACTTTCTTTACAATGGTAGAAGAAACTTTTAAAGTCTACACTGATATTACTTACAATACAACAGTGAAGAGTATTGATGTATACGGAGACTGGGCTACAATAGCGCTTCATGACATTATCTGCGCAGAGGTTGCAAACCCGAACCAAATTAATACAAAAGAAAATATGGGTAAACTTGAAGGCGTATGCGACTATGTACTCTACCTAAAACAAGAAGACGGAGAGTGGAGAGTAATTTCAGACCACATTATAGCTGAAGAAACAAGTTTAAAGTACGGAGAAGCCAGAGGAATTAATATGAAGCTGGGAAGCCCCTTGCACATTGACAACGGTCAGGAATATACCATTTCTTTTAAAATGGACTGCCCCAAAGACATCTTTGCACTGGCATCTCTGGACAGAGAAGTTATAATGTATCCGCCAAACAAATCGGAAGAATCGTTTAGAAAGCTTCCTCAGGAGGGCATTCTTGAGCGCATTGTCCACTCGCCCGGCAACGGTTTAAATGAATATGCAATAGCTTCCGTAGGACTGACAAGACTGTATTACGGAGAAGAAAATGATTCTTTGGGCTTTAAAATGTCAGGTTTAGCATTGTTAATGAAGAGGATTAACGTAAGATAATGAAATTCGAATGGCCGTCAGGGCTAAAAAGGTTCAAAAAGCCTAAAGAAGTGAGGGCTTTTGTCTTTTACATTATAGCAGCCCTTTGCATGTGGGAATTCGGGCGTTCACTGGGAAGGCTCTTTACAACAAGTTACTTCCAAATAACGAGTGAAAACGACCCCTTTATAAGTTTTATTACAACCAAAAACACGGGAGGCGCCTTTGGCCTGCTGTCCAACTACACAGAAGCTCTGGCTTTTTTTGGAATTGCGGCCGTAGCTTTGATTACCGCTTTTGTGTATTTCAAACTAAATTTAAAAGACCGTTCGCTCATGATAGCTTCTGTTTTAACTTCTGCGGGAATTCTCGGAAATCTTTTCGAAAGACTTACCCAGGGATACGTGATTGACTACATAAAGTTAAATTTTGTTGATTTTGCGATATTTAACGCGTTCGACATAATGATATGCACGGGCGTTGTTTTATTTTCCTATTGCATAATCAATGAAGAAATTACTAAAAGGATAAAAGGCAATGGTAAGGGCTGACGAAAAAACCTGCGGTCAAAGACTTGATGTTTTTTTAACCCATATGATTGAAGATGAAAACATTAACCGCACAAAAATCCAAAAAATCATTCTTCAGGGAAAAGCCCCCGTAAACGGAGCAGTTAAAAAGCCTGCCTACAAGCTCAAACCGGGAGATTTTGTTGATATAGATGAAAGCGCCCTGCAACTGTTTTTAGAGGAAGATATAAAAATATCTCCGCAGAAAATACCCCTTGAAATACTCTTTGAAGACAAACACGTACTTGTAGTAAACAAGCCCAAAAACATGCTCACTCATCCCACTTCATACGAAAGCAAAGATACCCTTGTCAACGCTCTTTTGCACCATTGCGGTGAAAACCTTTCGGACATTGGCGGCCCGTTGAGAAGAGGCATTGTTCACAGGTTGGACAAAAACACATCCGGACTTCTTATGGTTGCTAAAACAAACGGGGCACACCAAATCCTCTCCAGACAAATAAAGGACAAAAAAGCAGTAAGAAAGTATCTCGCCGTAGTTTTGGGGGAAGTACTCGCAAACAGCGGCGTTATTGAAAAACCCATAACCAGAAGTATGAAAGACACAGTGAAAATGGTTGTAGACCCGGATTCTCCGTTTGCAAAACAGGCCAGGACTTATTACTACGTACTGGAGCGCTTCGAGGGTGCAACTTTTGTTGAACTCGAACTTGAAACGGGAAGAACCCATCAAATAAGGGTACATATGTCAAGCCTGAACCATCCCGTATTCGGTGACGAATTATACGGCTCAAAAGGTTTCAAGCAGTACTCCAAAATTAAAACACGGGGACAAGTATTGCAATCCACCTACTTGTGCTTTACACATCCCAAAAACTTTGAGATAATGGAGTTTGAACTGGGTCCCGAACGTTGGGACGAAGACTTGAAAAAAGTTCTTAAAATATTAAGGAAATAGGAGTTTAAATATATGTTTTTATTTTTGGCAATACTTTTAACTATGTTTGTTGTTATGTTCGGGCAGTTTAACCAGATTGACCTTAATCTGCACCTGATGTATACGGACATAAAGTTTGATATGTCGTTTCTTGCAGCTGCAGTCGCAACATACTCTCTGGGTATAGTCTGCGGCGTGTTTTTAATGATGGGTGCCGTATTCAAATCTGCACAAGAACACGGGAAAGTGAAAAGACAGCTTGAAAAAACTTCCGTCGGCGCAGACGATTCAGAGTTGAGGGTTAAAACTCTTGAAAACAAAATCGCAACACTTGAAGCTGCCCTGAAAAAAACAATTGCCGAAGATAAAAAAGTACTGGAAGAACACGAAAAAAATGTCAAACTGGAGGAAGAAGCCGAAAAAGAGAACAGGGACTTCAACGCGTAAACTAATACTTCTTCCACATATCCCTGTGCAAAAACGCTAAAAACGGTATTAATTCAAGCCTTCCGACCAGCATATTAAAAATAAACACGCACTTCAAAGCTGCGGGCAGCACGGAGTAATTGCCCATAGGCCCGATAATCGGCCCGAACCCGGGGCCTACATTTGCAAGTGTTGCAATAGAACCCGACAACGTAAGGGGTGGATTTCTGCTTAAATAAGCAACAAGAAACGCCGATACACCGTAGAATATAAAGAAGAAAATCACAAAAGCCATCACCTGCGAGACAGAGTCTTCTTCAATAACCTTGCCGTTGTATTTAATCAGATACACGCCGCGCGGGTGGACTATTCTCTGGATTTCTCTCTTTAAATATTGGAATACGAGAATCCAACGGGCTATTTTAATACCGCCGCTTGTGGATGAAACACAACCGCCGATAAACATACAGACAAACATAATGGCCTTTGCGGATTTGTTCCATAAATAATAATCCGTTGACGCGCTGCCTGTCGTGGTAATAATACTGAGGGCCTGATAGTACCCGTGGGTTAACGCATCACTTGCCGAATATTCTCCGCCGGCATATATTGCTTTTGCAAGGAAAATACCTGCCGCAAAAATTATAAGTACATAAATCTTAAATTCCTGATTTCTGAAAACACTTGCTATCTTTCCCTGAACCAATATTCTATACAAAAGAACAAAGCTCATACCGGCCAAAAACATAAAAATCATTGTTATCCAGTTAACAATGTTGCTGCCATAGCCTGCAATGCTGTCAGGGTTAGGAGAAAAACCGCCGGAGCTTATGGTCGAAAGTGAATTGCAAATTGCATGGTAAAAGTCCATACCGCCCAAATACTTGAGCAAAAGCATTTGAACAAGCGTCAAGACAATGTATATTCCCCACAACCAACTTACTGTGTGCCTTATGCGCGGAGTTATATTTTCATCCGATAAACCCGGCAAGTCGGCAAAAAACACCTGACGTCCCGCTATGGCGAACTTAGGGAGAATCGCGATAAACATAACTATAATACCTAAACCGCCGAGCCATTGGGTCAAAGAACGAAAAAAGAAAAGTGTTTTGGGATAAAGCGAATAATCAACAAAAATCGTTGCGCCGCAGGAGGTAACTCCTGAGAACGATTCGAAAAGAGAATCTATAATTGAAAGATTGTAAAACAAGTATGGTACGGCGCAGATAATTCCGAAAAGTGTCCAGCCGAAAAATATTATCGCAATAGCATCAAGCTTTTTGACATTACTCAACTCTTCCGCTTTAACTTTACTCAAATTTAAAAGTCCCGCAATCAAAAAAGCAAAAACTCCGGCTGCAAAAAATGGAACTGTGTCTGAATGCTCCCTGAAGATGATAGCAAATATCGCGGGCAGCGAAATAATTATAATGCCTATATATCCTATAATCGCACTGAGCACTTTTGATACTATTTTAATATTCATTTCGCAAAATAATCCCTGATAAAATGTGCCGTTTCATTCATCGCAAAAACTATAAGGTTGTCATTTGCACGTATAAGCGTCTGTCCCTTGGGTATTATAACCCTTGCCCCCCTTTGGATTATTGCAACTACCGCGGGTACGGGTATTTTTAAGTCCATAATTTTTGTGTCGGGGTAGTTCTGTGGAATATTTATTTCAATTATTTCGCCCAACCCCCTTTCTACAGTCGCAATAATGCCTGCATGAGGTTCGACAATGCGGTTTTTGACTTCCTGCACCGCCGCTTCTTTGGCGGAAATCGCAACGTCAACTCCTACCTTTTCAAAGAGCATAGCTGTTTCTGCTTTTGAAACGCGCACAACAACACGCTTAATGTTCATTTGTTTTAAAAGCAGCGAACATAAGAGGTTTTTCTCGTCGTTGTCCGTAACACATATAGCCACAGACGAATCCCCTATGCTTTCCTGCTTCAAAAGTTCTATATTTGTACCGTCTCCGTTCAAAACCAAACCGTGTTTAATATTTTCGGACAAAAACCTTGAACGCTCCATATTTTTCTCAATAATTTTCGTTCTTATGTTCGCCCTTTCAAAACTTTGGGCAAGTTCATACCCCACGGTACCTCCGCCGATAATAGCTACCGATTTAACATGCGAACTTTCTGAAAAAAAGCGCTCAACGGCAAGGTTCAAGCCTTCCGGTGTGCCCATAAATATAACTTTGTCGTTTAAATCAAAATAAGAATTGCCGTTGGGTACAGACAACTCTTCATTCCTTACAATCCCAACTATAAGGACTTCTTGGGGGAAATCACAATCTTTGATAGTCTTGCCTAAAAGCTTGGAGTCTTCTTTAATACGGTATTCCAAAAGTCTTGCTTTGCCGCCTGCAAAATCTTCCACATCCAGGGCATCGGGAACAGTTATTATTCTGAAAATTTCAAGCTGCAAAAGTCTTTCCGGCCATATCACCGCGTCAAACTGTAAAAGTCGATTACAGTTTGAATCTTCTCTTACATGGCGAAGAGAGTCTCTGTGGTCTTTATGGTAAACAAAACAAACTACCTTGGGTACATTGAGCTGTTTTGCCATAATACAGGCAACTATATTTGACTCATCAGACGGTGAACACGCAATAAAAATGTCACTGTTTTCTGCATCGGCTTCCTTTAGTGTACTGACATTTGCCGCGTCACCCGTCAAGTACGCTATGTCAAGCTTGTCAAAACATTCATGGTTATTTCTATCCTGATCAATTACGGTTATGTCATGGTCCTCAAAAAATTCCGTAGCCAGCATACAACCGACATCATTTGCACCGTATATAATTATTTTCATAATCTAAACCTTCGCGTCTGTCAGAAAACAAATTAAAACAAGTTTAACCTTACAGCTAAAGTTATAGACCAAATCAGAAGTTTATTCAAGCATCTAAAGGTAAATAAAGGTTTGCCATGCCCCGTATTTATCCTATAATAAAGAGTAAGCATAGCGCAGTGTCTACACTGGCGCTTAGCGCGAACGACAAGTAAAAAGGCCGAAGGTCTTATAATATTTAATAGACCGCTTTAGGGGGAAAGAATGACCAACGGAACAGAAGTGAATCAATCGTATGATGCCAGTAATATAAGAGTTTTAGAGGGTTTAGAAGCAGTAAGGCTGCGTCCGGGTATGTATATCGGCTCAACAAGCCAGCGCGGACTTCATCACTGCATTTATGAAATCGTAGACAACTCGGTAGACGAAAGTCTTGCAGGCTATTGCGATACTATCAATGTAACGGTAAACAAAGATAATTCCATAACAGTGGAAGACAACGGCCGCGGCATTCCTGTTGACATTAAGCCCGACAGCGGCAAATCAGCCCTTGAAATTGTACATACAATACTCCACGCAGGCGGCAAGTTTGGCGACGGCGGCTACAAAGTTTCCGGCGGCCTTCACGGCGTTGGCGCTTCTGTTGTAAACGCGCTTTCAGAGAAGTATATTGTTGAAGTTTCCCGCGACGGATGGGTGCACAGACAAGAGTACTTAAGAGGCGAGCCTACTTATCCCGTTGAGAAAATAAAAGAAACAGACATCCATGGTACAAAAACAACTTTCTGGCCCGACCCTGAAATATTTACGGAAACTACAGAAGTTGACTGCGACGTCATTGCGAGCAGACTCCGCGAAATGGCTTTTTTGAACAAAGGTTTAAAAATAATCTTTTTAAACAAACATACCGACCAGGAGGAAGTTTTCCATTATGAGGGCGGTATTGCAAGCTACGTAGAGCACTTGAACAAAAACAAAACTGCCATGTTCGAACAGCCTGTTTACATAGACAAAACTATAGACAGCATTCGTGTTGAAATTGCAATGCAGTACACAGACTCTTATACCGAAAACGTCTTGAGTTTTGCAAACAACATTAACACGCACCATGGCGGCACTCACCTTACAGGCTTCAGAAACGCCATAACACGTGTATTAAACGATTACGCAAGAAAAAACAATATTCTTAAGGATTCTGAGGCAAACCTTGCGGGAGAAGACGTGAGAGAAGGTTTAACGGCAATAGTTTCCGTTAAAATTTCAAATCCCGAGTTTGAAGGGCAAACGAAAGAAAAACTCGGCAACGCAGAAGTAACACCTGCGGTTAACGAAGCTGTCAGGGATAAATTTCAGGAATGGTTAGAGTTCAACCCCAAACTCGGTAAAAATATAATTGAAAAAACACTGCAGGCCCAACGCGCCAGAGAGGCCGCGAGAAAAGCAAGAGAGCTTACAAGAAGAAAGTCTGCCCTTGAAAATTCAACACTGCCGGGCAAACTTGCCGACTGCTCCTCGCGCGAACCTGACAAGTGCGAACTCTACATTGTTGAGGGTGACTCAGCGGGCGGCTCTGCCAAGCAAGGCAGAAACAGGATGTTTCAGGCAATTCTTCCTCTCAGGGGTAAAATCTTAAACGTAGAGCGCGCAAGGCTTGATAAGATCTACAACAATAACGAAATTAAAACCATGATTCAGGCCCTTGGCGTAAACATCAGTAAAAACGAAGAAGAAGTTGAAATAGACAAACTTCGTTACCATAAAATTATCATTATGACAGACGCGGACGTTGACGGCGCACACATAAGAACGCTTCTTTTGACGTTCTTCTTCCGTTATGCAAAACCTCTTCTGGACGGCGGATATGTTTACATTGCACAGCCTCCGCTCTATAAACTTACAATAGGCAAAAGTTCCGAATACCTGTACGACGACAGAAGTCTGGACAAAAGACTCCGCGAACGCGGCATTAAGGACTTGAGCCTTTATGACAAGAAAAAAGCAAAAGTCGTATCGGGAGATGAACTTGAAAAACTTATCTACTCAATGACTACATACTACAAGTCTTTCAATAATCCCATCATCAACCAAATGCCATCTGTCATAGTCAGGGGTTTAATACGTTCTGATGTAGAGGTAGAAGACTTCGAAGATTTTGCGAAAATCGAAAAAGTGTATGAATATATTGACCACTATATTAAAGACCACGCGGAAAACTACGGTATCACAGAAGCCAAAGACTACAAAGTCTCAACAGGTCAAAACCCTGAGACAGGACGCTATTTCATTAAGGTTGAATTGGGAGAGGAAATCGAGCCCGTACTTATCACTGCCAACATGGTAAAAAGTGCGGAATACGGAAGGCTTAAAAACTCTTATCCCGAAATCCGCTCTTTCTTAATTGAAGAAGAGAAGATATTATACTTAAACAGTCCCGAAAGTGAAATTGAAATAACATCTTTTTCACAGCTTCAAAGATACATTGAAGAGCGCGGCAAAAAAGGTACACAGCTGCAGCGCTTTAAAGGTCTGGGCGAGATGATGCCTGCACAGCTTTGGGAAACAACAATGGACCCTACAAACCGTACGCTTTTAAAGGTAAGCGTGGAAGATGCGATGCTTTGCGACCAGCTGTTTGACATCCTTATGGGCGACAACGTTGCACCGAGACGTGATTTCATAGAACAAAATGCCATTTATGCTACAAATATTGATACGTAAAACTTTTTAGTCATAGTAGCTTTTGTATGTCATGTTGTACTTTTCCGCTTGTTCTGTCAAGCACTCTTCTGCAATTTGAAACCCTTCTTCTGTATTTAAAAACGATTGGATTTCTTTATAGTTATCCATTATGGTTTTCGCGGGATTTTGAATAATATAGGGGCGATATACAGAAAGGTATGCTTTCATTTCCTGAAGGATTTTTGCATACTTTTGTTTGGATTCTTCAGAACCCTCAAATAAAAGTTTCGGGTCAAAATCAGCATAAACATTGTTTGTAGCGCTTATATATTCCTTTATAATTTCTCCGGCACTATCTTCGTTATCATTTGCGTCAATTCCCATTTTCTCTAAAGCCTTCAGCATAAGAGCTTCTTCAAGCTCAAGCCAGCCTGTTTCTTTTTTGCCTGAGAAATTTTTAGTCATTTCAGAACAAAAACCATCTTCTGTAGTTGCTATAGATGTTTTAATATCGGAAGTTAATAATGTGTCAATATCTTTTGGTGAAAGCGGAGAAAGAGTGGGGTGTCCGTGCACAGTAGTCGAATTCGGTTTAACTGTAACGTTTTTCAGAGAACAAGAGTGTTTATCTCCTTCAACTTCAGCCGTGATTTCACCGTCTTCTGAGATAACAATCATATACTCTATAGGTTTGTCACCTTTGAGATACTCTCTTGCTTTGTCTTTTGCATAATTAACAGATTTCTGATACCGGGCCTCATCAGAAAATGAAACAGTGTCACAATCCGGCTGCCCTTGTAGTTGCGGGGGTTTTAAGCCGAATGATATTCCGTTCTTTGTGCATAAACCTGAATTTTGAAATAGTACTTTTGAAGAAACAAACATAAAATTCCCTTCTTTGCTATATTTCTAAAACAAAAAATTTAAAAAATTGCCTATAAAATTAATTTGCATTTACTTCGACAGGGCAAATGCGAACATGCCCGCGCAAAGTGAAGATGTTCTGTCAGGCCTTGAAGAAGCAAGAAAATTAATCGGATATTAAATTTGTGATATAATTTTCTTATGGTAGTAAAAATCACGAGTGCAGCGGTTATAGGACTTGACGCCCACAAGGTTGAAGTAGAGTTTGACACGACAAACTCCTTGCCGGGTGTAGTCATAATAGGCCTACCCGATATAGCAATAAGCGAAGCAAAAGAGCGCCTCAGGTTAGCCATAAAAAACTCCGGCTACTCTTTTCCCCAGACAAAAGCGGTGATTAATCTTGCACCTGCAGACCTCAAAAAAGAAGGGACTGCTTTTGACCTTTCTATGGCAGCTGCCATACTTGTAAAAATCGGCGCCATAGCAAATGCGCCCGACAAAACCGCTTTTATCGGAGAGCTTTCACTTGACGGAAGCTTAAGGCCCGTAAGCGGTGTACTTCCTGTGGTAAGCGCTCTTAAAGAGCTTGAAATGTCAAAAGTAATCATCCCTAAAGAAAATCTGGAAGAAGCGTCTTTTGTCGAGGGAATTGAAATCCTCGGAGCAAAAAATTTAAAAGAAGTTGTTGCCCACTTAAATGAAGGCATACCGCTGTATAAAAATGAAAAGGGGTTAGATGACTTATTTAAATTTTTAGACAAGGACGAAGAGTTTAACACTGACTTTAAGCACATAAAAGGTCAGGTTCTCGCCAAAAAAGCGCTTGAAATTGCTGCAGCGGGAGGACACAATGTCTTGCTCTCAGGCCCCCCCGGCTCGGGCAAAACCCTTCTTTCAAAAGCTTTTGTTTCCATCCTTCCTCCGCTGGCTAAAAACGAAGCGATAGAACTTACTAAAATTTACTCTGTTTCGGGCCTTCTGGACAGCTCAAACCCCGTAATTTCAAAACGGCCTTTCCGTTCCCCGCACCACAGCGCGTCCGCAGTAGGTATTATAGGCGGAGGTTCCAGCCCGAGGCCTGGCGAAATAACTCTGGCACACAGGGGCGTATTATTTTTAGATGAAATAGCCGAGTTTCCGAGAAATGTCCTCGAGGTTTTAAGGCAGCCGCTTGAAGACGGCGAAGTAACCATCTCTAGAGCTTCGGTAAGTATAAAGTATCCTGCCAATTTCACCCTGATAGGCGCTATGAACCCATGCCCGTGCGGCTTTCTCGGAGACAGCATAAAACCTTGCATTTGCAGCGATTTTCAAATAAGCAGATACCGCTCAAGACTTTCTGGACCGCTTTTAGACAGAATAGACCTTCAGGTCGAAATTTCAAGACTAACCGAAAAAGAACTCTTGAGCTCACCCGAGGGAGAAAGTTCACAAGACATAAGAAAAAGAGTTATCAAAGCCCGAAAAACCCAGAGCGAAAGATACAGGGAAGACAATATTTACACAAACAGTGAACTTAACAGCAAACTTATAAATAAATTTTGCAAAATAGACTCTGCTTCCAAAAACATGTTAAAAGGAGCAATAACACGCTTCAACCTTTCAGGCAGGGCTTATGACAGGATTCTGAAAATTTCAAGAACGATAGCCGACCTCGAGGGAAAAAAAGATATATCGGCAGAGCACGTTGCGCAAGCCCTTCAGTTCCGCGGTTTAAGCTTATAAACTTCGAAACAATCCTATAAACTTTTTCAATTCTTTATGCTAGAATAACCTTATGTATAGAGCAACGCGTCAAGAATTTTGTATAAAAGTTTGTCCCACAAATGAACTCTCGACACTTGAAAACACTTTGAATTCTATGTCGAAAGAGGGTTGGGAGCTTTATTCCCTCCATGAAGTTGAGATGAACGGGAATATGAAATATAACTGCATTTTTGTCAGAGAAGTTGCAGTGGACGACGAAGATACTTTTGAAGATATTTCCGGCTTTAAAACCCAGATGGAAAAAATGCTCTACTCAAAAGAGCAGCCTTACGAGCTTTGTCTGAATTTCCAAAAAAAAATTAGAGAAAAGCGCGAAAAAATTGAAAATATTAAAAAGTTTTTGGAAAATGCAAAAGAAAATGAGCGCGGTGTTTTAAACGAAGAAATTTCAAAGGAAATTGACAGATTAAATGCCCTTAAAAAACAACTTAAAAGTCTGCTTTCGCCTTCAAAAATGGCGTCAAACCTCGGAGAGGAGAGGCTTTCAATAAACCTTAGCGAGGAAATCTACGCATTAAACGACCCCGACAGAGAATACAATCTGCTTGCTCAAACCGTAAAAGCAAGGCAGGAGCTTACGCAGGAGTTAGGCTACATAATACCCAAAGTACTCTTTGTGGAAAACAGTGAACTCCAGCCAAACGAGTTCAGTATAAATGTTCATGCTATTCCCGTAGTCAAGGCAAGGGTTTACTCTGACCATTTAATGTACTTTGCGGACGAAATCAACCTCCAAAAAACGCCCAAAGGCTCTGTCAAAGAAACAGATTTACTCACGGGCAGGAAAATAGTATGGATACCCAAAAAAGAAACGGAAAACTATTGGGTAAAAGGCATTGAGCCGAGCGAGTACATAGCCGGCTACTTAAAGCATTACGCTGTTTTGTATGTTCTTGAAATATTCAATTACGCCGACATCAACAGATATATAGAAATAGTAAGTGAAAATAATTCTTTCCTTGTAGACAGTATCTTGGGTGAATTCATTTCAGTATCCGAACTCAAATACATATTCTGCCAATTAATACGCGAACGCGTAAGTGTTAAAGACATTATCTACATTTTCGAAAAAATAAACGATTACTCTGACGACTCTACAAAAACAGACCTTTTGGACAAACTTAGAGTTTCTCTAAGCAGGCAGATATGCCAATCGCTCGCCGATGAACACAAGCAAATATTTGCCTACGAAGTGAGCGAAAGCGTCATCAGCGCTATAGAAAAACAAACCGAAAAAGCCGACGAAGAAGACGCCCTCGTAAGGATAGACAGCAGTAAATTTAAAAAATTCACCGAACAGTTGGAGAAAATTACAAAAGAACAGAGTTTAATTCTTGTTGTACCCCAGTATTTCAGGCAGATTTTATTTGCAATAATTTCCCAGTTGAATATCGATATACCGGTTATTTGCTATGAAGAAGTAGCGCCGGAGTATGAGCTTAAAATAGCAGGAAAAATTTAACCCTTGGAAGCATGTTCTGCGGCCAGAGCGTTTTCTTCAATAAGTTTTACAAACTCTGCAACAAGTGCTTTGGAGTACTTTTTACCTGATGATTTCCGAATTTCACGGATAGCTTCTTCCTGCGTAAGGGCGTTTCTGTACGGGCGCTCCGAAGTCATTGCAAAATAAGAATCGACTATAAGTATAATTTGCGACATCAAAGGTATCTCTTCACCCTTAATGCTTGAAGGATAGCCGCTGCCGTCCCAATTTTCATGGTGGTGTTCAATAATAGGGATAATGTCAGAAATAGCCGAAATGGGTTTAAGTATCTCTTGGGCAGCAAGAACCGGGTGTTTAATAATCTTTTCTTTTTCGGCATCCGTTAGCGGCTCGGGTTTTCTTAAAATTTTCGTAGGTACCATTGTGTTGCCTATGTCGTAGAGCAATATTGCTATTTTCAGCCTGTCAATGTCCACCTTCGAAAGGTCGAACTTCTTGGCAAGACGCGTCGCCATAATAACCTTTTCTTTTGCCTCGCCCTCTTGGTGGTTCGGGATATAGCTTTGAGAGATTGAATCCACAACAGAATACAAAATCTCTCTGGCCGAATTGCCCTGATGAACTTCTTCAATATTTTGGAGTTTTTGAGCCAAAACCTTGGCAGTCTTTTTGTCAAAAGGTATTCTGTGTTTCTCGAGAATATCGACAAAAGCATTGGCGGCAATATCTTGCCAAGATATGTCGTTTTCTACCTGAGCAAATTCTACCCTGTTTCTCCCTGCTTTTTTTGCAGAATACATCGCACGGTCAGAAAGCTCCACGAGTTCATCAACGTCGAGAGTCTGTTCGATAAACGTTGCAACACCGATACTGGCTGTAATTCTGCCCACACCTTCTACACGGCAATTCTCTACTGTTGCCCGAAGACGTTCTGCGGCAATCATACCCCCTACAGAATCTACACCCGGAAGTATTATATTGAACTCTTCACCGCCGACACGAGAAGCAATATCTACAGAACGTGCGTTTTCTGAAATTGCTTTTGCCGTAGCACAAATTGCCCTGTCGCCTGCAGCGTGTCCGTATTTATCATTAACCGCTTTTAGATAATCCAAGTCTAAAGAAATAAGCGTAAAGGGCTGTTTCATCCTCAAAGACCTTGTAGCCTCACGGGAAAGAGCGTCTTCGTAAAACCTTCTGTTGAAAAGCTCTGTAAGAGGGTCTGTAACTGCCTGCTTTTTAACCGTCTCAAAAAGATGCGCTATAGTAATCGCAAGTTCTATCTGTCTTACAAAAAGGTTTAGGAAATTAAGCTCATTGTCTTTGGGTTCGGGGCGGGGAGAAAAAACGCACAAACACCCGCAAAACTCTTTTGAGCTTGTTATGGGAAGCACGATAACCGACTGGGTAAACGCACTTCTTTGTATCTCAAGCGCTTTTTCAAGAGTGACATCAGGGAAAATCTCCGTTACAAATTGAGCCAGCTTATTGCTGTATAGTATTTTACCACTGGTCAAGGTACGGTCTATCAGCCCTTCTTTTGCAAGCGCTATATAATTATCAAACATAGAACGGGGCACATGTCTTTCCAGACGCTCAATAAAATTGTTCTGAAAAAAAGTTTTGACTTTTAATATGTCGCCGCCGTTTTCGGTGGGAATTTTTTGCAAAATACAGCTGTACTGGTAGCCGAATTCACCATGTAAACTTGCTACAATGGTTTCGAGTACGCTTGAAAGAGGTCTTGAAGAGTTCATTATGTCCCAGACATGCTCAAGGGTTAAGAGTGTCTGGTTTGCCTTGTGTAACTCTTCAGTGCGTTGGGCAATTTCTTTTTCTAAGGCTAGATTTTTCTGGTAAATTTCAACAAATTCAGATTTGTCACGGTAAATTTTGTCTTCAACTTGCCTTAAATTTTCGCCGGATTTTTTAATCCAATCAAAAAAATTCATACAGTCATTATAGCAATTTTTTTTAGCTTTTTCTAGAGCTTTTGGGGGGTTTTTTGGATAAAATTTCAGAAATAGACTCAAATACTTCTTCTGCGCCCGTTTGGTGTGTGCATTTCTTGTGTCCGTATTTACATTTTCTTTTATGGCAAGGTATACAAACAGGCTCACCACAAGGAAAAGCGACGTTATTCTCACCTAAGGGTGCGAATGTATTTTTGGAAGTTGCACAGAAAATTGTTATAATTTTTGGGGAATTACACGCATAAGCCAGATGCGACGCCGAAGAATCCGGACTTACAACTATATCCGCCCTTCTTAAAGTTTCTATATATTGAGCCAGATTAGTTTTTCCCGCCAAAATTGTGCACTTATCACACCCTTGAGTAATCTGCCCTATAAGCCCTAAGTCCTTTTGGACGCCTGTAAACACAACTTGCGCCCTGTCTTTTGTCAGGCTGTATAATTTTTGCCAGTTTTCAACGGCCCAATGCTTATTATCCCAAGTGGTAGCAGGCGCAAAAACGACTATAGGCTTAACTTTTGGGAGTATATCTTCAACATGCTTCTTGTCTTCTTTGCTGCTCTCGGGCAGTCGGGCAATGGGATTTTCGCACTTTATACCAAGCGCTTCTTCAAGCATATCCAAATGTCTCTTAACAACGTGGTAGTTTATATGCGGACGCTTTGAGCGGGGCTCGATAAGTACATTCGCGGCCAGTACAGCCCCTTCCCTGTAATCCTTATACGCTACCCGTTTTTTTGCCCCGCAAAACGCAAGTATTACAGCGCTTTTAAACATGCCATGAGCATCGAAAGCATAGTCGTAGTTGTTTTTTTGGAGCATTTTATTGAACCCGCATATCTCTTTAACAGTTTTCGGAGACAGCCAGTTTTTTTTCCACTCACCGAGGGGAATGCTGTAGCAGTTATCTATAAGAGGATTGTTTTCAATTAAAGACTTGCAGGCGTCTCCTGTAACCCAATCCACCGTGCAGTTTGAAAAATTGTCCTTTAAAACTTTCGCCATAGGGAGTGCGTGAACAATGTCTCCTATGGCGCTAAGTCTTATTATTAAAAATTTTCTCCCGACACTCATCTCAATTGCTTAATATCCCCGACCTCTTCTAATATAATTATTCAAAGTCTTCTTCGAACTCATCCCCAAAACTGTCTTTCAGGGCAGCAAGCTGTTTTTTCTTCAAGTTGTGGACAACCGCATCAACAAGAAGCTCATATGACTTTGAGTCTTTAATTTTTGGTGAAAACTCTTTTACGATAGTATCACGTACCATTTGCTCAAGCTTATCCCCGTCATATTGAGGAGACTTTGCCTCGCTTGGAATTAAATAATCGATATATTCCGTACCGATTTTTAAATCTTGGACTTGGGAAAATACCAACCACCTTAGACGCGGACTAAGGCTTTGCAGTCTTTTAACTATTTTTAAATTTCGAAAATCCATTTGATTTTAACCCCTTGGTTCCTTCACATTTATTTTCTTGTATTTAATAAGTACTCTGAATAAAAAAAGTGTTATCTCAGAATTCTTTGTTAACAAAAATTTACTAATTGACTATCCGTATGTAGTAGCCTTGCAGGTGAAAATATTATTCTGACTGGCTAAAAGTTTCTGCACTACTTTTAAAAATTGTATACCATTTTTTTTATTTTGCAAATATTTTTTTAATTTTTTAGACAACTTGGGGGACAAAAATCACATGAGGCATGCTCTGTTAACAATTGTTACAACTTATACGCATTTCATAAAGTTTTGCCTTTTAAACTCCGACAAGTAATATATAACAAGGAATGTCCAAGGAGATACCAAAAAATGGCAGAAGCCTTTAACATGCGCCCGTTTGGGCTAAACGTAATGCCGCAGACCAGACACAAGGATGGCAGTGCTCAACAGTCAACTGAAAAGACAGTAGGCAAGGCTATTGAGCAGCTTTGGGAACCTGTTCTTAATTATCTTGAAAAAAATGAAAATGTTTTCAACGGTAATGTTATACAGGAGATTGAAAAAGCGAACTACCAGACTATGAGGTTGGGCATCACCATGAATGAAGGGCAGCCTTTAAGGAATCTGGACACCCAATTTTGAGGCGGGGCTTGCGCAGTGCAGGATAAGACTTCAAATGTTTTGTAGTAAGCGTAGTTATTACGGCATTTAACGCTCGGGTTGAGGCTCGGGCGTTTTTGTATTTCGGGCAAAACCGGCCGAAGGAAAAAGAGGGGGGCAAATTATTCTCCATATTTTTTTACTTTTTTGCGTTACAATTGTTTTACGGCTAGCAAAAAGAGGAGATTAACATGAAAAAATCTATTAACGACCTTAATGATATTAAAGGCAAAAGAGTTCTTGTGCGCGTTGACATTAACGTGCCGCTTGATGAAAACAAAAACGTAACTGACGATACAAGAATTCAGGCGATTATCCCCACAGTCAAATGTCTTCAGGAAAAAGGAGCGAAAATTATTCTTATGGCTCACCTGGGCAGACCAAAAGGCCAGAAAAACCCCGAATTCAGTTTGGCCCCTGCCGCTAAAAAACTTTCTGAAGTTTTGGGCGAAAATGTAATGTTTTTAAACGACTGCATAGGTCCTGAAGTAGAGGAAAAACTAAAAGATTTAAAAGACGGCGAAGTGGCGCTTCTTGAAAATGTGCGCTTCTATAAAGAAGAGACTGACAATGACCCCGAGTTCGCGAAAAAACTTGCAAAACTTGGCGACATATACGTGAATGATGCTTTCGGCGCTGCTCACAGAGCACATGCCTCAACTGAAGGTGTGGCGAAAGTCCTCCCCGCGGCAGTATCGGGACTTCTGATGGAAAAAGAACTTTGCGCACTGGGCGGTCTTCTTGAAAACCCTAAAAGACCTTTCACAGCTATCGTAGGCGGCGCAAAAATCTCTTCCAAAATAGGTGTTTTGGAAAATCTTCTTGATAAAGTGGACAATCTTATCGTAGGCGGCGGTATGGTTTATACCTTTGTTAAAGCCAATGGCGGCAAAATAGGCAACTCTATCTGTGAAGACGATCAAATGGACACCGCAAGGGCTATAGAGAAAAAAGCCAAAGAAAAAGGCGTAAACCTTGTTCTCTCTAAAGACGTCTTGGTTTCCGATGATTTCTCGGAAAGCGCCAATACAAAAGTTGTCCCCGTGGCAGAAATTCCTGACAATTGGGAAGGCGTTGACGCAGGCCCTGAAACAATCAAGCTTTTCGGAGATGTTATTAAATCTTCAAAAACAATTCTCTGGAACGGCCCTGTAGGCGCTTTTGAGATTAATAAATTTACAAACGGCACAAAAGCAATCGCTCAAGACGTTGCGGCAGCTACAAAAGCAGGTGCAATAAGCGTTCTTGGCGGAGGAGACACCGTTGCAGCGGCCAAAAAGTACGGCTATACAAACGCTGACTTTTCGCATATCTCAACCGGAGGCGGTGCAAGTCTGGAGTTCATCGAAGGTAAAGTGCTTCCCGGGGTTGACGCGCTAAACGACAAATAGGAATGAGTATTTAGAATAACAGTAAAAGCATCCGACAACATGTGCGGGTGCTTTTTAAATGTTACTTTTTGTTAAATATATAACATAATGTGAATTTTTTCCTGTTATATCTTTTTTATATATAAAAGATATGTATATAAGGAGAATTTCATGCAGAATTTAAAAGCTCTTGAAAGCAGCAATCCGAACGTTAAGAAGTATTATGACGGTGCACGCGAAGCGCTTCAGAGAACCGACAAGCTGGGTAATGGCGACGGAAAAGTAACAGCGCAAGAATACGGTCAAAACAGTATTTTATTAAATAACTCCATATTTCAAAATAATGCTGACCTGAATACGCAGGCAAACAAAATTGCTGCAATGCAGCAAGATATTATGGCCAAGTATGCGGGTGAAGACGGCATTTTAGACGAATACGAGTATGTCGAAGGATTAAACTCAAAAGAATATAGTAAAACTCTGGAGGAGTGGCACGCATTAAAAAACCAAATGGAAGCTGAAAATAAATTCGGTAAAGAATATATCGCAGGCGCAGATCAAAAAGTTGCAGAACTCGGCGAAAAATATGGTGATGAAAACGGAAACGCCACAGCCGGTAGTTTTTATAAAGAAATGAGCGCTTTAAATAGGGCTGTTTTTAAAGATAATATAGTCTCGCGCATTAAAGCTCAATTTCTTACTGCACAACAAACAAACATTATGAATAAATATGCCGGAGATGACGGCATACTAAGCGGGGCTGAATACGCAGAAGCCCTTAATTCAAAAGAATATAGAGAAAACATTGAGCAGTGGCGCAAGCTAATGGAAGCCCAAGAATCACAGGCAGCCAAGGGGCAAAACATCGAACTGCAAGCTTAATAGTTAACTACAAAAGCATCCGACACTACACTTGTGCGGGTGCTTTTTAGTTTTCAAATTCAAGGTAATATGAGATTTTGTTGCTGTTTTCCATAATAAAAGAGGATTTTTCATTAATAATTGAAATTAATTTTTGTGCATCTGCCGAAATTTCACAATTTTCACTTATTTGCTCGCTAAGAATTTCTATCTGGGAGCCTGCGTCGCTTATTTGGCGTTGAAGCTTGAGCATCTTTTCATTTTCGTCCATAGTAAAGTCCTTTTTTGTTTAAATTTGTAACTGTATTAGAAATACTTGTAAGACTACAAGTATCACTAATGATACTATATGTCAAGCTAATGATTATCTTGCTAATATAAAAATATGCTGAAAAATAATTTATCTAAGCTTTTGGGTGAGAAAAGAATAAAAATGTCTGAACTTGAAAAAATTTCAGGTGTAAGCAAAAGCACAATAATAAGACTTTATTACGACAGAAGCAAAAACATCAGTTTTCACACGCTTGAAAGACTTTGTTATGCGCTGGAGTGCACAGCCCATGACCTTTTTGAATATATAGAAGATTAATCTTCGTCAGTGTAATTTTACCGCCCCGCTCCCGTAAGCCGTAGGTGAACTCAAAACCTATAGCAATTTTAGGGGCGAAAAAGTTTTTATAATTATATGAGGAGCATTCTTTTAAAACTTTTGCACTACATTATGAAAGCGCAAGAAGACAAACACAAAAAAAGGCTTGAAAAAGCCCTTCCCAAAAGTGCTCTTTTAAGCTCCGCTTCAGGCAGCAAGAAAACGCACATGACTTCTTTTGCAAACCTTTCCCTGACTTCAAAGCTGGAAAAGGACAAAGAGAAGCTCGAAGCCCGCGTTAAGGAGGTTGTCAAAAAGAACCTCGGCACTCCCGAAGAACTTTTAACTTTTATTGAAAAAAACAAAACCAAAGTTTATAAAATCAGACATGCAGATAAAATTCTTGAATTCGCAGGGGAGCAAGAAGGCTTTATAACTCCCTTAAAAGGGTTTAGAGCGTTATTTTTAAATGTTATCTTAGAGCGCAAAATTGCCTTTGAAACACAGGAAATGTTTGTACTGCGCGATTTGCCTTTAAATATTTACTTTATGGCGCACCAGTTCCACAAATGGTACGGCTATAAAATGAAACTTCCGGGCTTTGAAGAGGTTGCACAGAAAAACTTCAAACGTATTTGGGAGTTTGAAAACTCCCATAACGTTTCAACATTAAGATATGAAGAAATAATTGCGCTAAAAGAAGCTATTGCCCGCGATGTTGAGGCTATAGACTTTGTGCTGAACCTTGCCAGAGAAGGTGAAGGCTCACAAAAAGCTTACAGGATTATGACAAAAGAAGGCGGAGCAACAATCTAGTCTTGAAGGAGTTTTACCTCTTGAGCCAGAGCTTCAATGCCCTTAGCGCCGGAGTTTTCAAGAATATAACCTTCAAAGGCTCTGTTTATGGTGTCGTTTATCGCTTTTTTATTTTTATAACCGAAATTTATGTCTATAAGATTGTCCAGTTGTCTCCTACTCTCGCAACGAGCTTGGGCTATGAGGTCTGCAGGGTCGCACAGGTTAAAATAGTCATTTTCAAGAGCTAAAACATTTGCGGGAAGAACATTTGTAAGTTTAGCGAACTCAAGCTGGTTTTCGGGACTGGTCAACTGCAGTACAAACTCTTTAGCGAGGGCTTTGTGTTTTGATTTTTTGGGAATAATAAAGTTCATTAAAGCCACGTCGTACTTGCCGTTTAAACCTGTAAGCTGCGGCGCAACGGCAGAGTTATTATACACATCTTGAGCGTTTTCTTTGACCATATTTATAAAATTGGCGCCGGTAACAACAAACATTGTACTTGGCGACATGTATTTTTCTATAACCTCTCTGTGGTTTATGGTAAGGCTGTCCTTTGGAAGATAGCCGCTGTTGTACATCCTCTTGAACATATCAAAAACTTTTGTCACCTCGTGCACGGAATACGGAGAGTTAAAGTTTGAAATGTCATATTTACTCAAAATGCGCGCAAGCGTGTCGTTTTCATTTAAGTTAACCGTAAAAACACTTCCCGAGTTTGGCGTGCAGTGTTGCAGCTTCGGAGCCAATTTTTCAAGTTCGTCATATGTCTTGGGAAAAGAAACGGGGTTTTCCTCGTCCTGCACTATGCACTTATTGTATGCGGCTTTATTATAGAGGGTTACCGAACTTGTGGCATAGTACGGAACGCCGAATATTCTGCCGTTGAATTTTAAGGCTTTCACAAGTTCGGGATGAAAGTCCTCAAGTTCGCGCGGCGTAAAGGTCTGCAAGGCTCCGCGCTCGGCTAAAAGCATGGAAAAATCGGGGTTTAAGTTGACCAAGTCCGGAGGATTGTTTCCCAAAATACTTGCCAGCGTTCGTTTTTGCGCTTCAGCTATGGGAATATCAACCCAGGTTATTTTTATATCCTTGTGGGTTCTTTCAAACTCGTTAATGTTTCTTTGAATAATTTTTTCGCAGACAGGCTTGAGCTGTATTGTCCAAAAAACCAGTTCATTTTTATTATCCTCGGGCAGAAACAGATGCCTTTGGGTATAAACTGCACCCAAGACTGCCAAAACTATAACCAAAATTAAAAATTTCTTAAACATGCTACAATTATACTATGGATTTATTCAGTCAGTTAGAAGAAAAGAACAAACAAATTCCGCTCGCTGCAATACTGCGCCCCAAGACTTTAGAAGAATTTTTGGGCCAGACTAATGTCATTGCTCCTGATTCGCCTATATATAATTTACTTAAAGCAAAGAGGATGTTCTCTTTTATTTTGTACGGGCCTCCGGGCTGCGGCAAAACAACTCTGGCCAGAATTATAGCCAATGCCCACGGTGCGCATTTTATAGAGCTTTCAGCGGTCACGTCGGGCGTAAAAGACGTAAAAGAAGCTATTGTAGAAGCAAAAGAGTTTTTAAGAAGCGGAAAAATTACTATATTATTTATAGACGAAATTCACAGATATTCAAAAACGCAGCAAGACGCGCTGCTGCCGCACATTGAAAACGGAACTATCCACCTTATAGGCTCTACAACGGAAAACCCGAGCTTTCAAATAATAAACGCTCTATTGTCTCGCTGCCAGATAGTCATGCTCAACGCCATTGACGATGAAAGCATAAGAATAATTATTGAGAAAGGGTACGGCTATTTAAAAGAAAACTATCCCAATCCAAAACTTGAAATTAACGACAGCGCCAAAGAAACAATTTTGGCATTATCTAACGGTGACGCACGTTTTGCCCTAAACGCCGTTGAAAATTCTTACTTTGCATCAGGCAAGGGCAATAAAGTAGACAAAGAACTCGTTGAAAATCTTCTGCAAAAAAGTACGGCGAGATACGGTGTAGACCAGCATTACGATTGCGCAAGCGCATATCAAAAAAGCTTAAGAGGCTCTGACCCTGACGCCGCTATTTATTATCTGGCCAAAATGCTTGCGGGCGGGGAAGACCCGCGGTTTATCGCACGCAGACTGATTATATGCGCCTCGGAAGATGTCGGTAACGCGGACTTTAGGGCTTTACTTATAGCCGAAGCTGCCTTAAAAGTATGTGAAACAATAGGCATGCCGGAGTGCCGCATAGCCCTGGCGCAAGCTACGGAGTTTGTTGCCCGAGCCAAAAAATCCAACGCGGCAATTTGTGCTGTCGACGCGGCGCTCGCTGACATTAACAACGGCAAAGACTTTCCCCCTCCGCTGCATTTGAGGGACGCGCATTATAAAGATGCTAAAAAGTACGGATTCGGTGTAGGATACAAATACTCACATGACTGTCCCGACGAATATCAGCAATTTTTGCCGGATGAACTACTAGGCAAAAAGTACTTTTAATGATAAAATATTATGTAACAATTTTGTAATATTCCAATATGGTTCGGGGAGAATCAGGCAAATATTTTTTCTTTTTTACTTTATAGGGATGTGAAGTAAAGAATAGGGATTAATTTAAATGGTATCAGTTAATGCAGTTAATGTTAATCAACCAAGTTTCAAAGGTCTCGACCCTGAAGATACAGTGAAGCTTATAAGAGTCTTGGGCGCGTTTGAAGGCGAAGGCGGAGACGAGTTCGCACTGGGTAACGCAAGCAAAACTTGTAATGAGCTTAGTCAAAAAACAAACAATAAAGCATTAAAAACTGTTCTCGGTATAGTGGGCGGTGTAAGCACCATAGCAGTTTCTGCTTTTGCTTACAAAAAAGGTATAGGCGTTTTAGCTAATTTAGGCGGCTTTGTAAAAGACAAAATTACTAAAAAACCTTTTGACCCTGCAGCTTCTTCCGAAAAACTGACAAAAATGGTACAGAGAATATTTAAAGATAAAAGCGGACAAGTTCAAGAGCTTTTACAAAGATTTGATATTAAAGACACAAAAGAACTTTTGATAAACATCCTTGCCGGTTCAGCCGCAATGTTTACAGGCGGAGCTGTGTTTAGCGGCGCGAAAGGAAGCGGTAAAGATAAAGAACAAGACACCAAAATCGCCGAACTTCAACAAACCGTAGACACGGTTATTAGAGAGGTCGGTAAAATTGACTCTGACGCCGCTACACAAGTTATGGAAAGAGCAGTCAGCGGTGAGATGAAAATTGACGAAGTTGCTGATTTTGCGGAAAACACAATCAGTTTCTTCCCTAAAGAAGAAGCGGCATAAAAGAAAATTATTACTACGAAAGGATAAAGATATGATTACACCTGTACAATGCGGAACATGCGGACCAAAACAAGCGCTTAATATTGAAAGACCGCAAGGCCCTCAAATGACAAGCTTTAAAGGCGCTGATAAATTCATACAAGAAGGCGTAGAGGCTGCAAGCGAAGCAGCTCAAAAGTCAGGTATTTTTAAAAGTATCTTTAAATTCATAAAAGAAATTCCTGCGAAAATATCAGGCAAAATCGGCCCGTTTTTCACAACCGAAGGAAAAGGTTTCCAAAAGTTTTTAACAGGCGCTAAAGGCGTTATTGACAACGTTTTAACATTCTTCAAAGGCATAGGCAAAAAAGCTCCCGAAGCTGCAGCTGAAGTTGCCGAAATAGTAAATAAAGCTTAATCGGTAACATACAAGCTCCTTATAATAAAATTATTTAAAAGAGCAAAACAGTCGACTGTTTTGCTCTTTTAGTTTATAATGAAGAGTGAGCAAAGTATTGAAAAGATAATAAGTAAAAAACGAGTTTTTATTTGTTGGAATTATAAAAATATTTTCCCGAGTGACAGTAAAACCGTTGTAATATACACAAAACCGTATTTAAAAAAAACTATGGCAAAAAAATTAAATATAGCTTTTATTTGGCACTTTCACCAACCCGTTTATCAAGAGAGTTTTGAAAAAGATTTTCTTATGCCATGGGTACGTCTTCATGCTACAAAAGACTACCTTGATATGCTATACAGAATAGACAAGTTTCCCCGTCTGCGCGTAAACTTTAATATTTCACCTACTCTGGCAGATTCATTACTCAGATATACAAACGGCAGCAAAGACATTCACCTCAGACTGTTAATGAGCGACATATCGGAACTGAATGATGAAGATAAAAAATTTATATTAAATAACTTTTTTGACGCCAACTACGCAAATATGATTTTGACACGCAAATACTACTCGTACTTGTACAATAAACGTTTCAGCGAAGACGAAATATCCACCGACCACTTCAGCGACCAAGAATACGCGGACATTATGACAAACCATACTCTGGCCTGGGTAGACAAAATATTCTTCGATGAGTACCCCGAACTAAAAAAACTTTATGACAAAGAACAGGGATATACACTCAAAGACAGAAGAAGAATCGCGGAAATTACTTATGACATAGTAAGGAAAATCCTTCAAACATACAAAGAATATTACCTCAGAGATAAGATTGAAATATCAACAAACCCTTACTACCATAGCATTTTACCTCTTCTTTTGGATGTAAATGCCCTGCCTTATGCTTACAATGAAAACTTGCCTTCAAATCCTGACGTACTTGCCGAGGATGCCTGTTTGCAGACAAAAAAAGCGCTCGATAAGTTTGAAGAACTTTTTGGAAAAAGACCTAAGGGGTTGTGGCTTTCCGAACATTGCATAAGCAAAAAAACCGTCAATCTTTTAAGCGAACTCGGGATAGAGTGGACTATAGCTGATGAAGGAATACTTGCAGACACTTTGGACCAAAAATTCCCGAGAGATTTTGAAGGCAATCTTGAAGACCCGTTCTACATTTGCAAAAACTATAAGCTTAAAGGCGCTGAAAATACTAACATAGTGTTTGCGGATTCATTTTTTGCAAACCTTGTTGGCTTTGGTTATGGCAACTACGAAGGGGCTACAGCCGCAAACGACCTTTACGAAAGAATTAAAACCATTCAAAATAAACTGGACAACTCTCCGGATGACCATATCCTTACTATTGCAATGGACGGCGAAAACTGTTGGGAGAGTTACGCCAATGACGGCGGCGAGTTTCTTGATACTCTGTATGGACTGCTCGAAAATGACGAGTCTCTCGAAACTGTTTTAATGAGTGAGTACTTTAAAAAAGCAAAAAATCCTATAGTACTTAACAATATTTGTGCAGGTTCGTGGATTAATAAAAACTTTGACCTCTGGATAGGTGAGCCCGTTAAAAACCTTGCATGGAAGTATCTTGAAAATGCCCGTGAAGCGTACAACGAAAGAAGTTTGCATATACATAGCGAAGATCAAAAAGCCAAAGCCCTTGAAGAACTTCATATAGCGCAGGGAAGTGACTGGTTGTGGTGGTACGGCGAGCCTAACGAGTCAGGCCAAGACCATATTTTCGACCACCTGTTCAGAACGCACTTAAAAAACATGTATGAAATACTTGAGGTAGAACACCCGAGATACCTTGATATACCATTGATTTCTATTATAGGAAAGCCCATACGACACCCCAGAAGGCACATTGCACCTACCATTAACGGCACTTCAAGTGAAGAGGTTGACAATTGGGTTGATGCGGGATATATTTTCCTGCCGGATAATCCCACATCTTCTGTCGGGAAAGCTGTAAAAGGTATTTACTTTGGGAACGACAGAGAAAATCTCTATTTCAAATTTGAAATCAATAAGTCCTATATGAAAGACGAGGAGACTTTCTCTAACCAGCTATACATATATGTCAGGACTCAAAATAAGAAACATCTTTCGCCCGTCAGAGTTATATCTAAAACTGAAAACATGTTCCCTATAGTCAAAAACCGCTTTAGCCACGAAATTGAAATATCTTTCAAAGAAACCGAACTCAAAGCGCCAAGATTTTCAAGGGCAACATCAGGAGGCCTGTGGGTCTTAGACATACTCAAAAAAGTCTCGCTTGCGTATAAAGACACTCTTGAAGTGGCCATATCTTTAAAAGACCTTGAAGTAGGCCATGATGAGCATATTGAATTTTTCATTATCTCCGGACATCACGGAGTTATTGATGAAGTGTACCCTCAAGACTTGCTTTTAACTCTGACAAGCTGAATGGGTTGTCTTTAAAGTTTTTTTCAATTCTTTTTTTCTTTAAAAGGATTTTAATACACTGCTCGTTTTTGCAAACATATACCGAACGGCCCGTTACATCGGAAGCAGGATTAATGTGTATCTTGCCGGTTTTGTAATGACGTGTAATCTTGAGCATAAGGCTTCTGTCCTGAATTTTCTGACAGCCCTGACACTTTCTTTCGGTAATTTTTTCACTCATAGCTATTTTGCTGCCTTAATAAAAACTGTATTGGAAGATATGGTGACTGTTTTGCCGTTTAAAACCTTCTTGTATTCTTCAATGTATCTGTTTACCTTTTCTTCGTCAAAGTACTCTAAAAACCTGTCTTTCATACTCGGCTGCCCGGGGGAGGGAACTGCTGTAAACCAACTGTCTATAGCGTTTTCATCCACAGCATAACTTGAAGCTGTAACCTGAACGTCGACATTTCCGTCTTTAAAGCCTGCGCACTCAAGATTTTTGGCAAGTGTGTGCTGATTAAAATTAGTTAGCGGATTATCCTGAGCCGACATAAAGTCATCTTCAGCTTTTTTAAACTCATCAAAATCAGTTATATCTCCTGCGTTAATAAGTTCGTGATAACGGGTATTAGAACTAATAATAGGCTCGAATGCACAAAAAGTACCGCCTGTTTTTAAGATACGGTAAATCTCGTCTATAGCTTTCTGCTTGTCTAAAATGTGCACAAGCACGGAGCGCATAAGGGCTTTATCAACACTGCCGTCAGGTATCTTAATATCACAGGCATCTGATTGAAGGAAATGTGCGTCGTGTTTGATGTTGCAATCTTCAAGCAATTTTTTACACTCATCAAGACAATCTTCAAACTTGTCACTAAAAATGAGCTCAACCTTGTCCTGGAATTTCTCAATCACACCAAAACCCAAAAGTCCCGTACCCGTACCGATATCCACCACTTTGTCACCCTGTACAATTTGCGCCTTTTCAAGAATAATATCTCTTACTGCCAAAAGCCAGCGCAGCGTTTGTTCGCGCTGCTCTTGCGACAAGTGTGAAAAACGTGTTTTGGCAAGCCACGATGACCAATTTTTACAAATTTCTTCCACAAATCCCCCATAAAGTTGTACTGCTTGTTAAACATTTGTATTTAATTACATGTTATCATATAATCAAATGAGCGGGAGCAGATTAAAACAAAGTTTATAATCTGCCAAGTGAATGCATTACAATGGCGAAACTGTTATAATGCAAAAGAGTAAAGCCTATGGTAAATATGTTAAGCAACAATAAAGAGCTCGAGAATAAGATCAGAAACCTTGATGATTTGCTGGCTGTTAATACTATAGCCAGTCAGGCTGCTAATATTAACGATTTAATAATCAAGCTTTCAGACTTTATAGCCAAAAAAATTAATAACGAGAACATTTCTTTTTATGTTCTTGACGCTGACATTTTTAAAAGTGTGCATACACGCCAAAATGTCCGTCCCGAAGAGTACTTTGAGTTTGAGAGTGAAAACGAAGTCCTCTGGGCTGCGATGAATGCGGGAGAACTCATAAAAACCACGAGCGAAAAATATGGCGCTGTATTCAAGTCTTTTTGGAAAGACAATGATTTGGAAGAGCTTGATACACAGTTTTTAAGGGCTTTCTTTAACGGCAAAACTCCTATTTGTTTCTGCTTTATAGGTAAAAGTAAAGACGGAAAAGAAGAGCCTGAAGCCAATATAGAGTTTTTAAACAAAATTTTTGACTACATGGAACCTGTTATAGTAAGACTGCTCGACAGGCAGAAAAAAGATAATGAGGTTCAGGAACTGCAAAAGTCCCTTTACAATGTTTCTATCCTTTACAATATCTCTCAGGCCGTAAACTTCATTGACGACTTAAAACGCCTGCTGCAAGTGGTTCTAAGTAAAGCGCTCACAACACTTGAAGCGGAAAAAGGCTCTCTTATGCTATACGACTACTCCGAAAACTCACTTCAGGTAAAGGTTGTATACGGACTGGCAGACAAAAAAACCGAAGACAACATAAACAGCGGCCTTATAGAGTGCGCAAAAATCAAAGCAGGCGAAGGCGTTGCAGGAACTGTTTTCCTTGATAAAAAAGCTATCATTACAAACCTGGGTTCTGCCGATCCGAGATTCGCCCAAAAAAATACTCTTACTAATACCCAGTCGCTTCTTTGTGTCCCATTAATTGCAAAGGGCGAAGCCATAGGGGTTATTAACATATCAAACAAAAAATTCGGTAAACTATTTAACCAAAGAGATTTAGAGTTTATGTCTTCATTGGCCAATCAGGCGGCCATTGCAATAGACAATGCAAAACTGTACGAACTTGCTACAAAGGACGGTCTTACCAAACTTTACATATACAGGCACTTTTACACTCTTCTGGAAAATGAAATTCGCCGCTGCGCAAGGTATAAACACAACATGTCCATCCTTATGATAGACATTGACGACTTTAAGCCTATTAACGACACGTTTGGCCACCTTGTAGGCGACCAGATATTGAGAGAAATTTCCAACGAAATTGCCCAAACAGTAAGGAAAATCGACGTACCTGCCAGATACGGCGGCGAAGAGTTTGCTGTAATTTTACCGGAAACTTCGAAAGAGGAAGCTGTGATTATTGCCGAAAGACTCAGGAAAAATATTTCTAAAATTCGTGTTTTAGCAGGTGAAAATAAAGAAGTTACAGCAACTGCAAGTTTCGGTATTTCCCAGTACCCTCAGGACGGACTTGACGCAAAAACGCTCATAGGAAGTGCAGACAGCGCTCTTTACTACTCCAAAAAGGAGGGTAAAAACTCTGTTTCGATATTCTACAAAGACGGTTCTCAAATTGTCCCGAAAAGTGAAGAAAAACAGGAAACTACTTAGCCCTGTTTAAGTATCTTTTGCAGCGTTGCAAGCGGGGTGTAACTTGTCAGAATAATAAGCCTCTCGTCTTTTTCCAACGAGTTTAAGGCTTCATTTAAAGCGCTTTTAACATCATTGTTTATAACAAGCGAACCCGTGTCAAAATGCGCGTATTTCAAGCGCAGCGCAACGTCATCAGCGCGCGAGCCCGAAAGGTAGATAACATTATCGAAATCGGCTAAAGCCTCGAATTTTGTATCCCAAAGCCAGGAAACGTCTCTGCCGTCTGCATGTTGGTCATTAACCGCTATAAGAAGCACGGCGTCTTTTGCACCCTCAATCTTCCTGAGCGTTTCGTTCGCCCCGGCAGGGTTTTTCACAAGATAAAGCGTTATGTCTTTACCTTTGTATTTAAGTCTGACCTCTCTGCCAAAAGCAGGCTCATAGTTGTCCAAAGCCTTAAGGATATATTTGCGCCCAATTCCTGCGGCAAGCGCTGCGGATATTGCTGCGAGCGCATTATAGACACTGTAAAGACCGGTTATTTTTAGCTTGAAAACATAGTTTTTGTCGTTGTACGTAACATCAAGATAGGAGTAGTCTTTAAATATTTTTGCCTTGCCCGACACATCCAGCTTGGGGCGTTTTCTGCCGCACGCGCAGCTCCAGAGGCCCAGTTGGGAATAGTATCTGCTGCCATAGTCCAAAACTCTTGAGCAGCTTCCGCAGCGGACTTGCGATTGTGCGGTATTTATATCACTGTCGTAAAACTCTACACTGCTTAAACCGTAGAATATCTTCTCCCTGCCCTCGCCAATGGCGTCCAGATTGGGGTCGTCGGCGTTAACTATGAGTTTCAGGTTTGGATTAATAAGGCTCACTGCTTCCTGAATTTTCGAAGCAGTCACTTTAGGGTCGGAGTATCTGTCGGTTTGGTCACAGAAAAGATTTGTCAAAATGAGATAATCAAAACTCAACTGCATTAGTATGTTCTTCAGGTACGCTTCATCCGATTCTATGACAAGATTGTCTATATCGTCTTCAGTGTCAAATCCCAAAGCCAACGCCGTAATAATGCCGTTTGGCATATTTGCGCCTGAACTGTTATATATAACTTTGCGGCCCGCCTCTTTTAATATTTGCGCCAAAATACCCGACGTGGTTGTCTTGCCGTTTGTGCCCGTAACCACAAAAAGCTCTCCGCTCACATGGTTTTTAACCTCTGACAAAAATTTCGGACAAACTTTACTTAAAACTTTTCCGGGCATTGATGTGCCCTTGGAATTAAATACATTCAAAGTCTTGTGGGCCAGCTTTGCTATTGAGACAGCGCCTTTAAAATTCATAAGACACCTGTCCCGCGACATTTCTTTTAAAATCCTCTTTTATAAATGTGAAAGCAGACTTTCTTATTTTGCACATAAATAATCCACCTTGTGTATAGAAAAAACCTTACCGCTCAATTATAATACAAGTAAAGATGAAATTCACTCGATATAGAAATAAATTTTTCTTTATCCGGTGAATGAATCGCAAACGAACGGAGTTCGCATGATTGAACATAACCATATTTTAATAAACGTATTAATTTTCCTCGAATTGTTCTTGGGAGTTGTTATTGTATTGGGTTTAACTTATCTTTCTAAAACGGCCCGCGACCTTGAAAGAACAATAAAAGAGCGGTCGGGGGAAATTGTAGAGCGCATTGTTCAAGTAAGACAAGAACTTGCAACGCTGCAAAAATATTTGAAGCCCGTAAACAACCTTAAAAAAATCCGTAATGTCAGAAAAATATTTGCAACTGCTGCAGACATTATCTACCTGTTTCTTTTGCTGACACCCGGTTCCGCTTTAAGAAAAGTTCAAAAACACATTACAATGAAGGTTCTAAAGTCTGTTGTTTCTAACGTTTGCACCTGAAGTTTCAAAAACACCCAGAAGTTCTTCTACCCTTGAAACAATTCTGTGCCCCAAAACAAGCTGATGCTCCTGGATTTCTGCTGTCGTGCCGACACTCGGTATGACTACATCTGCCAGCCTGTTGAGTTTGTTATTTATGGCCCCGCACATCCCTATCGTGATTACGCCAAGCTCTTTAGCCTTTTTGCATGCTTCCAGAACATTAGGAGACTTACCGCTTGTTGAAATGCAAAAAAGTACATCTCCCTCTTGGGCATTCGCCTCAAGCTGCCTTGCAAAAACATACTCAAAGCCGTAATCGTTCGCTATAGCTGTAATTAAGGCAAGATTAGAACACAGAGAAATGGCGTTTAACGCTTTTCTGTCTCCTTCTAACTTGCACACAAACTCACAGGCCATATGGTTAGAAAACTCAGCCGAACCGCCGTTGCCGCAAAAAAGTAGTTTTTTGCCTTCGCGCAAAGCGTCGGCACACAGGTGAGCCGCTCTGTTCAGCTCTTTTTGCACTTCTTCGTCAAAATCTTGGTATTCTAACATTTATCAAGCCACCTTTTGAAGAACTCAATCCCTGCCCCCGAACTTTTTTCGGGATGAAACTGCACGGCAGTAACATTCTTATACTCTATACTAGCACAAAAGTCTATATGATAGTTGGCGTATGAACTCACTATATTTTTGTCCGGAGGGTCTACATAATAAGAATTAACAAAATAGTAGTAGTCATCCTCGAGGCAAGTATTGCAAGGCATAACAGAAATTTTATTCCAGCCTATCTGGGGGGTCTTGCCTACAGGGAATTTCTTAACGCTGCCTTTAAAAATACCCAGACCTTCAACGTCCGGCGCTTCTTCGCTGCTTTCAAAAAGCGCCTGAAACCCGACACAAATACCCAAAAAGCTTACTCCGTTTGATATAACTTCCTTTATATCTTCACTCAAAGATTTTCTGTGGAGCTTTTGCATAGCCTGCTCAAAGTGTCCCTGCCCGGGGAAAATAATTTTTGATGCTTTCAATATCTTCTCTCTGTCTGATGTTATTTCGTACTCTACACCGAGGTGAGAAAACATATTGCCCAGACTTTTCACGTTGCCTGCGCCGTAGTCTATTATTATAACCTTATGATTCAATGCCGTCTCGATTAATTATATGTAAATCCGTCTTCTTTCATTCTGCGGATGACTTCATTCAAACTTTCTTGGTTTGCGACGATAGAAAGTCTCACATAACCCTCTCCGCAACCGCCGAATGCATCGCCGGGAACCGCCACAACGCCTGATTTTATAAGCATGTCATCGCAAAATTCTTTTGCGCTTTTGTATCTTGGAGGATGTTTTATCCACAAATAAAATGTTGCTCTCGGAACTTCAACATCGCTCCAGCCAAGCTCCTTCAAGCCCGCAACAAAGTTTTTCAGTTTTTTTTCAATTCCGACATTCGCTTTTTCGATGTACTCATCGCCTTCTTTTGACACAAGGAGTGCAGCACCCGCTTTTTGAATAGCTTTAAATACGCCTGTATCAATAACCGACTTCAGTTTACCGAACATTGAAACCGCTTGTTTATTACCGCAGACCCAACCCAGTCTCCAGCCTGTCATGGCATAAGGTTTAGAGAAACTGTGGAACTCAACTGCCACATCCATAGCGCCGTCCAGCTCCAGTATGCTTATTGGCTTGTCTTCGGGATTGAAGTATATCTCGCTGTAAGCGTTGTCGCTCATAAGAAGAATGTTGTTCCTCTTACAGAAGTCTATGCAGTGCTCGAGGTACTCTTTTGTACAAACAGCGCCCAGAGGATTGTTCGGGTAGTTAATTATTAAAGCCTTAACCTTGTTTGTTTTTGGAATCTTTGCAAACTCTTTATCAAGGTCAGGCATATAGTTATTTTCGGGAAGAAGACAAACACCGTAAGCTTTAGCGCCCGCCGTTTTAATCATTTCTTTATAAGAAGCATACCCGGGGTCAGGTATCATAATAACATCCTGTTTGTCAACATCCGGAGTAGCGCTTACAAGCCCCCTGATAAGGTTTGCTATGCCTTCCTTTGAGCCGATTAAGGAAAATACTTCATCTTTTGTCACCTCAACATTAAAGCGGTCTTTCATTCTTTTTATAACAGCATCTATAAAGTAAGGTTCACCTTTAGGGGTTGAATACGTATGAATCTTGGGGTCGTCCAAGTATTCCTTCATCTTATCAATTACGTATTGGGGCACCATATCAACAGGCGCGCCCATAGAAAGGAGGATTGGCGCCCTGCTCTTGGCTGCCAGCTCCGGTGCAAGTTCATTTGTTCTTCTTGCAATCTCGAACATCACATAAGTCTCAAGATTCTGAATGTATTCGTTAAAATTGTTCATAAAAAGCTCTCTTCTCATTTATTTCCGTCTGTCATAATACCTGAAAATCACTCCGATTACAACTAATGAATTCTTTTTGTAAACATAGGTTTAAGTATTATATCAATTAGACTTGTGCAATACCTGAAAAATGGTTATAATGGGAAGGTACAAAAAATTGGAAATTTCCCATTTTCAAAAATTTTGAGTTTAGATTATTAACAGGAGGATCTTCATGCACAATCACGTAAACGGACGTAATGTCGAAATTACTGATGCAATTAAAGCTTATGTTAAAGAAAAAGTGGGCCGCGTGGCAGGACATTATGACCAAATCCAGAGTATTGATACCGTCTTAAGCGTTATCAAAAACCCTTCTGTCGCAGATGCACATGTTGCGGAAGTTACCTGTAAAGTAAACGGAGAAACAATCCATGTAAGCGAAAAAGCAGAGTCCATGTACGCTTCGATTGACCTTGTGGCCGATAAACTTGAGCGTCAGGTTAAAAAGTACAAAGAAAAGAACCTAAAATCAAAAGGCGGCGGTGAATCTATCCGCACAACAGCCATTATCGAAGAAGAAACAACCGAAGAAGAAGAATAATTGATTTTCAAAAAGTCCCCGCTGAACGGGGACTTTTTTAGTATTCTGTTTTAAAAGTATTAGAACATGGATGGATTACCCGCCTGCTTATAGAATCCCCAAAAACTTCTTTTTGCGGTAGCCCGTAATAGTTTCACAGCTTAGTCTTGTACCCTTATCATAGACTCTAACCGCTTTAATATAAGCTTTTGCGGTATCTATGCAAGTAAAACACGGTATTTTATACATCTCCGCAATGGTACGAATCTGGAAACCTGTGTTCTGTGAGTTTTTACCCAGTGTGGGAGTATTTAAAATAAAACTCAAACGCCCGTCCTTCATACGCTTTTGAAGTTTGTCTATCATAAATTTTTCAATCATCTTGGAAGGCACGCCGTTTTGCTCCAAAAATTTGTTCGTACCCCATGTTGCCATAATGAAAAATCCCGAGTTGAATATCTTTTTCACAAGCTTCAATGCAGGCTGCTTATAGTGGTCGTTTAAGGATATCAATACCCTCTGTTTTCTCTCTCCGAACTTATAACCTCCCGCAATAAACGCCTTCAGAAGGGCTTTTTTATAAGTTCTGTCCACGCCGAGAACTTCTCCCGTCGATTTCATCTCCGGAGCAAGCGCCGGATCTATGCTGTTTAGCTTTTGGAAAGAAAATATCGGCATTTTAACACACACAAGGTTTGACCTGGGTGCAAGCCCCGTGCCATAGCCTTGTGAGCGTATAGATTTTCCTAACGCCGCGTTTATTGCAATTTTGACCATAGGAATGCCCGTAACCTTGGACATAATGGGGACAGTCCTTGAAGCCCTCGGGTTCACCTCGATAACATAAGCCATGCCGTCTTTTATGATAAATTGAATATTCATAAGGCCTACTATATTGAGTTTTTTGGCAATTTGCTTGGTGTATTTAACAAGGTCTTTTTCGATGTACTTTGGAATATTTCTCGACGGATAAACACTCATACTGTCGCCGGAGTGAACTCCTGCACGCTCTATATGCTCGCAAATACCCGGTATCAACACGTCATTGCCGTCAGATATGGCATCCAGCTCAACCTCTAAACCCTCTAGATACTGGTCAATAAGAACAGGATGTCCCCCTGCAAACTGGAGTGCCTCGTTAATGTATATAATAAGCTCCTCATCGTTATACACAACCTGCATACCCCGTCCGCCGATAACGTAGGAAGGCCTTACAAGTACCGGATACCCGAGTTCTTTGGCTGTCTCGAGCGCCTCTTCTGCACTGCGCACGCCTTTTCCCTTAGGCTGCGGAATATTCAACTCCTGAAGAAGTTTTTCAAACACTTTTCTGTCTTCAACCGCATGGATACTCTCGAGCGCCGTACCGATAATGTTTACGCCATACTCTTTTCTCAGCCTTGTAGCAAGGTTGATGGCGGTTTGCCCGCCGCACTGCACCACAATGCCTTTTGGGTTCTCTTTTTTAATGACATTCATAACGTTTTCTACGTGCATAGGCTCAAAATAAAGACGTGACGCCACATCAAAGTCTGTAGAAAGCGTTTCGGGATTTGAATTTATCATAATCGAATCATAGCCGTTCTCTTTAATGGCCCACGCCGCGTGAACAGAACAGTAGTCAAACTCTATACCCTGACCTATTCGTATCGGGCCCGAACCCAAAACAACTATGCTCTCCTTTTGGGATTTCTTAGCGTCCTTGAACTCTTCAAGTTCGCACTCTTCACCGTAAGAAGAGTAGAAATAAGGCGTCGCTGCCGCATATTCTCCGGCACAGGTATCAACCACCTTAAAACCCGCTTCATAGTTATATTTATCCAAGTCTTCCTGTTCGGCTTTTGCGCAAAAACAAATCTCATCGTCCAAAAAGCCCATGTCTTTTGCCTCACAGTAGAGTTCTTTAGTCAAAGGCTCTTTTTCGAGTTTATGAATAAACTCTATAATGTACTTAATCTGGTTTAAAAACCATGGGTCGATTTTAGTTATATCATTGAGTTTTTGGACATCAACTCCGCGGTTTAAGGCCTCCGCTACTCTGAAAATCCTTCTGTCATCTTGTATAGAGAGCTCTTTCATAAGCTCTGCATCGGAAAGATTTTCAAAACCATGTCCCAAAATACCTGTTTTCTTACCCTCAAGAGACGTTATGGCTTTTTTAAAACTGCTCGCAAATGTCCTCCCTATGGCCATAACTTCGCCCGTAGCCTTCATCTTCGTGCCGAGAATCCTGTCTCCGTGTTCAAATTTATCAAACGGCCACTTGGGAACCTTGGTCACGACATAGTCTATGGAAGGCTCAAACGCTGCAACCGTTTTACCCGTGACCGCATTTACAATCTCGTGACAATTGTAGCCTATGGCAATCTTTGTCGTAACTTTCGCTATAGGGTAGCCCGTCGCTTTTGACGCCAGAGCCGATGAGCGGCTGACGCGGGGGTTAACTTCTATTACATAGTAATTGTTTGAATCGGTATCAAGGGCGTATTGAACATTGCACCCGCCTTCAATTTTGAGGGCGCGGATTATCTTAAGCGCGGATTCTTTAAGCATACTACACTCTTTAGCCGTAAGCGTCTGGGTAGGTGCAACAACAAAACTGTCACCGGTGTGAATGCCTATAGGGTCAATGTTTTCCATGTTGCAGATAACAATGGCCATATCATTAGAGTCACGCATTACCTCATACTCTATCTCCTTGTAGCCTGCTACGCTTTTTTCAACAAGCACCTGATTGATAGGCGAACTTTGAAGACCCAGATGCACCTGATTCTCGTACTCCTCTTCATTGTAGGCTATACCGCCGCCTGTGCCGCCCAGAGTAAAAGCAGGACGGATAATAATAGGAAAGCCTATCTTGTCGGCAAACTCTTTGGCATGCTCATAACTTGAAACAATCTCGCTCTCGGGAACAGGCTCCCCGATTTCCTGCATAAGGTTTTTAAAAAGCTCTCTGTCCTCAGCCAGTTTAATAGATTCAATGTTTGTTCCGAAAACTTTAAGGTTATACTTTTCTAAAATCCCCTGCTCGCTAAGCTCCACCGCAAGGTTTAATCCCGTTTGGCCGCCCAGAGCCGCCATAATGCCGTCAGGCCTTTCTCTTCTTATAATGCGCTCCAAAGTCTCAACGTTCAAAGGCTCTATGTAAACTTTGTCCGCTATATCCTCGTCAGTCATAATAGTCGCAGGGTTGGAGTTCACAAGAATTACCTGTATGCCCTCTTCTTTAAGCGCCCTGCATGCCTGCACCCCCGCGTAGTCAAACTCCGCAGCCTGACCTATTACAATGGGGCCCGACCCTATAACCAGTACTTTTTTAATATCTTTATCTTTTGCCATCTCTCTTTACTTCCTCACAGCTTTCAGCCAGTCATTTATAATTTCCTTATCGGGGTAAAACTCCACCGCATAAGCCTTTTTGTCCTCGCACTCAAATCCTTCAAGAGTGTCATCGTTCAGGTTTTTATAGGTTGCCTTAATCTCGCTTCTCAATGATGTTTCATCCACACTCCAGTCATGGTTTTGGGACGTTATAAAAACCTTTTCGGTTTTTAAATCTATAACAGGCTGGTTTGCCCCTCTGTGCCCGTATTTCAGTTTATGTATCCTTAAGCCGCCAAAAGCCAGCGCTAAAATTTGTGCGCCGAAACCTACCGCAAAAACGGGAATTTGTCCCAGAATACTCTCAACAGCAGCAAGACTGCACTTGTACGGGTCGCCGCATCCGCTTGACAGGAGAACGGCATCGTAACCTTCTTCCAGAATTTCTTTGGCAGAAACGCCAGGCGGCAAAGTGGTTGAAGTGCAGCCCAGAAAAGCAAGGTCTTCCAAAATGGAGTTTTTTACCCCATAGTCAATTACCCCTATTTTTATTGAACCTTCGCCATACTTTTTCGACTTGAACTCAACAGGCGCAAACAATTCACAGGTTTTAATTTCTTCAATTTTAGCTTCGATATCCTTAATTTCTTTCGTTGTTATAAGACACTTCATCGAACCTTTTGAGCGAATCTTCCTCGTAAGTGCCCTTGTGTCAACTCCTTGCACGGCAACAACATTGTTCTTTTTCAGATAGTTTTCTAAAGTCATTTTGCTTTTGTAGTGGGACTCTTTAGGGGCGTAGTTTTTCACCACAAGTCCTTTTAGTGCAGGTTTTTTGCCCTCAAAATCCTCGTCATTTATCCCGTAGTTTCCTATCTCGGGGTAAGTCATAACTATCACACTGTTTGAATTTGCGGGGTCTGAAATAATCTCCTGATAGCCCGACATAGACGTATTAAAAACAATCTCGCCAAACGCTTCACCCTGCGCGCCAAAAGACTTTCCCTTAATTATTGTTCCGTCTTCCAGTAGTATTGTTGCACCTTTTGCTGTCATATATTTCTATTCCTCAATCTCTTCATAAATCTTTTTCATGGCTTCTAGGGGCCCGTTAGCGCCTTCTGCCGAAGTGACCGCCCGCCCCAGAACAATATAATCCGCTCCGTCGTCCAATGTAGCACGGGGAGTGGCTATACGCTGTTGGTCATCTTTAGAGCTCCACAACGGCCTTATGCCGGGACAAAGTACTTTAAAGTCCTTGCCGCAAGCTTCTTTTATGCCCTTAAGCTCTGCCGGAGAAGCTACAACTCCCGTAAGTCCTGCCTTTTTAGCCAGCTTCGCAAGCTCTGTCGCATAATTTGAAACATTTTTATCTATCAACAATTCGTCATTCAAAACTTTCTGCGAAATGCTTGTAAGAATAGTCACGCCAAGGACTACCGGAGCTTTTTTGCCCAGTTTTTGAGAAGCAATTTTGGCGCCCTCGACCGCGCCCTGCATCATTTTCATACCGCCCAGAGTGTGGACGTTAAAAAAGTTCGCACCCCTTAAAACAATGTTTTCACTGGCTTTTTGGACAGTATTGGGTATATCCATCAACTTAACATCCAAAAAGAAGTTGGCGTTTTTGCCGCTTATATAGTTTATAATCTCGTTGCCGTGGGCGGTATAAAGCTGCAATCCTACTTTAAAAGTCCCTACATATTCACAAAGCAAGTCTACAAGCCTTTTTGCCTCTTCCAACGTATCAACATCCAGCGCTAAAACAATTTTCTCTTTCACTTGTTCGTTTATGGTCATATTACTATTCCTTTTAACTCCATCCCCTCGTAAGGCGTTATTTTGCACTTACTGCTAAAATCTTCTCCCTTAACTGTCCAAACTTTGTCCAAATCCACTTTGACAGTTTGGGAATTCTCTATCCTGAGTATCTTTGCAGGATTTTCAGCCATTTTTTTAACCGCTGTTTCTATGTCAAAAGCTTTCAGCGTAAGACTTAGAGCGGTTTCAAGGCCCGTAATGCCGTTAGGGGCTTCGTTATATGGCCTTAGCTTTTCATCACGCCCGTGCGGAGCATGGTCAGTCGCTATAACATCGATGGTGCCGTCTTTTACAGCTTCAATAACCGCGTCTTTGTCGCCCTCGTCGCCTAATGGCGGATTCATTTTGAAAACACCGTTGTCTGTCACGTCATTTCGGGTAAATGTAAAATAATGCGGCGCGGTTTCACAAGTTATAGGCAGGTTTAGGGCTTTTCCTTTCCGAATAAGCTCCAGTGAAGCGGCTTTCGAGATATGGGCAAAGTGAAGTCTCGCTTCCGTCTTTCTGTTCACTGACTTTAGAACATCTATTTGCCACTCTACTTCCTCTGTCTCGCTTTCAGCGTGAGATATAATCAATTCGCCCGACAATAAAGCGCGTTCAAAAACCGCTTCGTCCAAAATGGGTAATCCGTCATTTGAAAAAGCTATAGCACCGGCGTTTTTCAAAGCCTTAAAGTCGACAAGTTCTTTTGAATCAAGGTTTTTTGTCACCGCAGCAACGGGAAGTACTCGAACGCCAGTGTTTTGAGCCTTTTTAATAATCCCGCTCACAACTTCCACGCTGTCCTGTACGGGGTTTGTATTGGGCATAGCACAAACAGTCCTGAAGCCGCCCCTGAACGCAGCTTTCGCGCCTGTCTCGATAGTTTCTTTATACTCAAAGCCCGGCTCCCTGAAGTGTACGTGCATATCGATAAGGGCAGGAATTTCCAGTATCGCAGACATTACTTCTGACCTCCGAGAATGAGGTCTAAAACAGCCATCCTCACGAACACTCCGTTTTTAGCCTGTTCCAGTACGGTAAGCCCCGCTTCGCTGTCAAGAAGCTTCGAAGATACCTCTATGTCCCTGTTCGCAGGCCCGGGGTGCATCAAAAGAGTTTTCGGATTCAGGTTATTTTCGTTCACCTGATAATTTTTAATGTAATCGTCCAAAGGAATTTTTTCCGTTATTCTCTCATTCTGTATCCTCAAACACATAGCAACGTCGGCATCTTTCAGGCAACCGTCCAGATTGTCGCTCCACTTTACTTTTGCTATGCCGAAATCTTGAAAATAGCTTGGGGCGCAACAGGTTACGTTAGCACCGAACTTCGTAAGAAGCTCTATATTTGACTTTGCTACCCGTGAATGGGTTATATCACCAATAATTACAATATTTTTACCCTCTACACTTCCAAAATGCTTCACCATAGTGTAATAATCCAAAAGCGCCTGGGTAGGGTGGGCGCGATTACCATCCCCTGCATTAATAAAGCTGATATTGGCTTTCAGGTGATTCAGGGTATCTTCAATAATGCCCACCTTGGTATGGCGCAAAACAACCCCGTTAATACCTATAGCCCAAAGGTTTTCAAGTGTATCTGAAAGGTTTTCGCCTTTTGTTATGGAAGATTTCTCCGTATCAAAATTAAAAATCCTTACCCCGAGGTTATGACAGGCCATCTCAAAAGAAAATCTTGTTCTCGTAGAGTTTTCAAAGAACATATTTGCAACGTTTTTGCCCTTGCACTTTGACTTTACATTGTCTACTCCGCCTTTCAACTGCTGCTCAAACTGCAGGGCAAGGTCAATAATGCACTCAATATCTTCCCTGTTCAAACTTTCGATTTCTATTAAGTTTTTCAGCTTGCAACCTACCATATTAAGCTCCCACACGGCTTCCCGGCTTGACAAGTTCTATACCTTCTTTACACAACGGGCACTCTTCGGGTTTATAGACAACAGGGTCAACCTTTAAAAGCGAAACTATGTTTAAGTCTGTCTTACCCTGGGTTCTGTCAACAATACAGCCGACCCCGACTATTTCGCAGCCGAATTCTTTTATGGCGTCTATTGTTTCGTATATTGTCCTCGCCGTGGTTATGACATCTTCTATGATAACAACTCTTTCGCCCTTGCTAAGGGTATAGCCGCGCCTTAACTGCATCTTTTCATCTTTTCTCTCGACAAAAAGATTTCGCACCTGCTTTTTCGGCCTTAGAATGCCTGACTGTTTCGCCACTTCGTAACCGAAAATAATAGCGCCTATTGCGGGGGCAACGATAGTGTCAAACTCAAGCCCCTCAAGCTTTTTTGCAAGTTCTTCGGCAATCTTTTCAACAGATTTCGGGTACTGGTACAACTTTGCACACTGAAAATAAGTATCGCTGTGAAGTCCCGAGGTCAGGCAAAAATGCCCTGAAAGCAACCCCTGCGCATCTTTTAGTAAATTTACAACATCACTCATTTTCTAAGCGCCTCCTTAAGTTTGTCCAACGTTTCAAAATTGTTTTCTTGCATAAATTTCTCTAAATCCGACACCAGAGAAGCGCAAATACTCGGGTGGGTAAAGTTTTCCGTCCCTACCTGCAGCGCATCGGCACCGACTGCAAAGAACTCAAGCATATCCCACATTGTAGCTATGCCCCCAAGGCCTATTATCGGAAGGTGGGTAAAGGCACGAATCTTGTTTACAAGTGAGAGCGCGACAGGCTTTATGCATTTACCTGAAAGTCCGCCCTGTACAAATGTTTTATGGAAATTAACACCGTCAAAACTTAAATCAACACCCAGACCTTTTAGCGTGTTTATGGCGCTGATACAGTCTGCCCCTGCACTTTCAACTGCCTGAACCAGAGGCTCAATTTCCGTAACATTCGGCGTAAGTTTTACTATCAAAAAGCCTTCGTAAGCCCTTCTTATGGAGCATATCAACTCAAAAAGCGCCTGAGGCTCTGTTCCAAACTCCAAACAGCCTTTATGGACATTCGGACAAGAGACATTTACTTCTATTGCGGGGATTTTATTGTCGTTGCATACAAGCGCCAGTGAAGTATAATCCTCAATGCTCGAACCCGCTATGTTTAAAATATAGTTGATATTTCTTTTCTGAATAAGGGGGAGTTTCGTCTTTAAAAAAGCATCTATGCCTACATTTTCAAGTCCTATACGGTTAATAATGCCGGAAGCGGTTTCAAACAGCCTTTGACCCTCATTTCCCTCACGGGGCTCTAGGGTAATGCCCTTTGTAACAATGGCGCCAAGCTTTGAAACATCTAAAAACTCGCCGTACTCGTTGTTATAACCGTACGTACCCGACGCACCCATGACAGGATTTTGGAGGTAAAATCTGCCGAGTTTACAGCTTAAATCTACCATACAACCTCACTTCCTTTGAAAACTGGGCCGTTTACACAGACACTTGCTTTGGTTTTTACGCCGTTTCTCATAACATCAATTACGCATCCCCTGCATACGCCTATGCCGCATGCCATATGCTTTTCCATTGCGACCTCAACGTCTATATTTTGGTCCATACCCGTTTGGGAAAGCGTTTTTAATACTATTTCAGGGCCGCAGGAGTATATTTTCTCCGGCTTAAACTCGTTAATATAGTGCTGAACTTCGTCTAATATACTTCCGCCTACTTTAACGGAATCACATCCCTGTACAATTTCTCCTTCTGACTTAAAGCCGCTTATAAGAAGGGTTTGGATACCTCTTTTTTTGAGCTCGCAGTTTAGATAAAGCAAGGGTGCCGTGCCTATTCCTGCTCCCACAAGCAAAGACTTTTTATTTTCAAGGCTGAAATTGTTTCCCAACGGAGCCAGAAAATCTATCTCATCGCCCTCTTTCAGGCTTGCAAGATATTTCGTACCCTCTCCTTTTACTCTTATCAGTACTCTTAAGATGCCGTTTTCAAAGCCCGCAACGCCAAACGGCCTTCTTAGAGTCTTTGGGGGACACAAAATAGACAGGAACTGACCCGGTATAATTTCAGCCAATTCAGAACTGAATCTCAACTCAAAAACTTCAGGTGTGACCTGCTCCCTGCCTGTTACTTTCCCTTTTAGTACTTTTTTCATCGCCGTCCCCTGCTATACAAAAAGAAAGGCAAAAGCCTTTCTGTCATAATTTATTCAATATCCCTGTATTTCTTGCCCATGAGTTATATTATATTCCAAGCAAAATACATGGTCAAAATCAAAGTGTTATGTGTAAATAAATGTAACATTATCATTTAAAATCCTAAGGTTTACCCCTTAAATGCCGATTATACATTCATAAGGAGATTTAACGAAGATGACATTAGGACTTGGCATCAATCAAATAGCAACTGCGAATAAATGGGCGGGCGTTGAAGTTTCAGCGGTTAACCAAGTCAGCAATGAAATTTTCTCTAAAGAAAGAATTCAAGCCGTTGATTTAAACCAGGTAAATCTTGCTGCTTTCAAAAGAGCGGAACTTGGCTTGGACCTTTACAGCGGCAAAACAAACGTTGAACTCCAAAAACAAATTTCTCTAATCAACAGCGGACACCTTCAAACTCACGCGGTTGCCAACACATTTTTAAATGCGCAAGCGGCAAGCACTCTTTATCCTCCAATGGGTACTCAAAGAACTCTTGAAGAATCCGGTTCAAAAGTAGTAACCGAACTTCAAACAGCAAATGTTTCAAAAGACAAAAAAGGCAGCGGCAACCCTTTCACATTTTCAGGCGGACACCAAGAAAGCCACGAAAAAGCTGAAGGACTAAACTTCGTTGCATAGTTAAAAATTACTCCCTCTTTTCTCTCTCTGCATAAAAAATAAAAGCCGAACATAATGTTCGGCTTTTATTTTTATATGTACTAATTCAATAAGAGAAAATACGGCAAATTTTACCGTCTACTTTTTAATCCCGTAAATCCTGAACTCGCTTGGATTCAAAGTGTCAAAAGTAATCTCGTTTACTATCTCGTATTCAAGCATAGTGCCAACTAAACAGAGCTTTTGGTATTCATCATAGAAGAAATCGTAAGCAGAAACTATCTTCTCGTTCTTTTCAAGTTTGACCACCTTGTTATGAACAGGTTTACCTTTTTTTGTAATTTTCTTGCAGTCTTCCGTCACACGTTCTGTCGGTGCAAGATAGTTCGCAACAACAAGAATACCGTCTTGGCAGCCTTCTTTTATGATTTTCCAACTGACAAAACCGTCTTCGTCCTGACAAACAAGATCGGCCTTACCATTCAAAATCAACGGGCAATTGTTAACAAAGCGGCTGATAGCGTCGAATTTTTCATAGAAATGCCAATGGTGGGAACGTTTCATTGAAACTTCTTTTCCGATAATTTTTTCAATACCGATTCTTGTAAAACTCTCATCGCCGTCTACAAAGAAAGATGGTCTGTTTGCCAGCTTGCCTCCGGGCAAAAACTTATATTTAAACCATTTGAAAAGTGCGCCTTCTTCGCCAAGTTGACCGGGATACTGGTCAATAGCTTCAAACTCACCGTCTTGATTGTTGTAAGTTTTCAGTATTGAAAGGGGAGAGCTTCCGCCGTGCTTTTTGTTATACAGCTCTAACTTTTCGTTGTCTTTAATAATTTGCGCAGGCGTTTTGTCACACTGGGAAACGATGTCATTACCCCATAACAAATCAAATCCCATATCCTTGTGGTACTCTTTGTAAAAGTCGTCCCAGAGCATATATTCTGCAAGTGTTGCAAAATAAGGAACCTTGCGTTTAATGTTTTTGTTTGCATCTCTCAATACCTTGTAAGGTGTGCGGTAGCTTATAGGATGGCCGTCTTTTTGAGAAATGTCATCTACAATGTGGTCAATGTGGTCTACCCTGAACCCGTCAAAATTGTACTTTTCCTGAAGTTCCTTAGTGTAGTCCAGATAAAAATCTATTACTTTTTTGTTGTACTTTTTACTTTCAAAATAGTAGAAATAGTAGGGTGTCTGGCAGTCTAAGTTGGCAAAGTGCGTTACACAGTCTGCTTTATTATCGTAGTGCTCAAATAAGGGGTACTCTCTGTATTCGTTCATTTTATCAAACACGGGTATGCCTGCAGAACACCATGCTCCGCCCGGAGAAGGCCACAAGCCTTCTTTAATGAGCGCTTTAATTATACCCTGCTGCTTTACTATATCTCTTTCGCAAACTGCTTTCTTGCCGTTAACACGCTCTATTATAGGGTATACACGCTCTAAAATCTTCTCCTGATTTTCCTTAAATGACATTCTGTACGAAACAAGAATTTTATACTCGCTGATTTCTTCTTCCAGTTTTTCTGCGATTTCTTTTTGTATTCCTGTATATTTTTCCTTTGAGCCCTTTAAAATTTCAGCATAAAGTTTTTTGGTCTCATCAACATCTTTTTTACTGTAACTGTTTTCTTCTTCAACCTTTTTAGCCGCAACATCAAGATATTCTGTTATCTTTGATATCAGTTTATTCACATCGAACCAACGGGCTACCCAGGGCTTAGATAAAACAATCTTTGAATACCTTGCGGTTTGCGGAAGTATGTCATAGATAACGGGGTGTCCGCTTAGCTGTGTAAGTGTTATGAAAAGCTGCACCTGCGCGTCAACATTCAAGCCAAGCATATCTCTCAGTTCGTCATCTTGAATTTTCGAACTTACTTCACTTGACATTGGAAGGTAAGCACAGCCGAACTCACGGGGATGAAAAGGAATTAAATAAAGAGTGGCAGGCAAAACGCCCTCTTCTTTATTGCCGCCGGGAAGTGTTATTACTTGAGCCATCCAGTGTATCAACTTGCCGGGTTCTTTTGATTTATTGCCGTCGCCTAAAGCAGAAAGTGAAACAAGTTTTATGTTGTGACCCTCTTTTTTAAACCAGGAAGTATTTTTAATGCCTCTTCGGGCAAGCGGCGAAGGGTTTTTAAACTTCTTAATTTTTTCCTCGCAATACGTTCCTTCCAAAAGTAACTTTTGTTCGAACGCAAAAATCACCTCGCCGCTTGAAAGTTCTTCCAGAGCTTTAATGTGGGAATATGGAAGATACCCGTATTTTTCCATAACGCTGCCAAGATAGTGTTTTCTGTCATCGCTTAAGTCAAAATAACCGTAGTGCTTTTTAAGCTTCAAGTAAATGTTATTCAAATCAATATCTTTAGCCGGGGGACAAGCTTTGTCAAACATAATACAAAATCACCTTATTAAATTATTAATCTATCCTTAAAAAGGATTCTAGCACACTAGCTATATTTTTGATATAACATGCAAATATTCTCTTAACACTTTTGGAACCAAAGGTGAGTGAATCGCACTAAAATCAAGTATGAACTCATTTATACCCATGTTAAGATAATGCGGGATTTTATCAAAATGAGTAATGACACCGTCTTCAAACATATGCATTTTACAAAAACCGTCAACTACAAAGGGAAATGTTTTTTCTATTGTCGGGTCTTTTAGGCACCAGTGGCCCTTGTGGCAGGGAGCTGAACAGGTAAGTCGTGACACAACGGCACTATCACAGTTCAGAGGACACAAACCGAGACTTTCCACGCGGTAACACCCGCCTATGAATATCTTCCTCACGGGGATTGCCCTTTTCACTTTTTTTATACATCTGGTAATATTTTCATCATCACCCAAAAAGCTAAAGTCTATTGAGTTTATGGGGTAAAGATTACTGAGGCATTTTATCGAATAGCTGTTTAAGAGGTTTATGCCTCCGCCGATTTCTACCGGAAACCCTTGGAGCTGCGGGTCATTTATAAAGGACCACCAAAAACCTATGTTGTTAATAACGACCGTTCTGGGCCGCGGATTCTTGAGCGCCAGTCCTTTTATGTGTTCATACACTCTGTCAAAATCACGCTCGATAAGAACTCTGGGAGTTGAAAGGTTAAGGTCAATGTCGTGTTTTTTGCAAAAGTTTTTAACCGTAACAATAATCTTGTCAAAACTTTTTGTAAAAAGGTCTACGGTACTTGCAACTTCGCCGTATTCTATTGAAGAAATAGGATTAAAACCTGTTTTCTTAATAAACTTATCTATCTCTCTGAGCTGTTCCAGACTTGAAAGACGCAGGTTTAATCGGGGTAATATCAATTTCGAGAAATCTATATTTTTATAATCACCCTCTTCAAACTCCCACTCATACTGTTTAATATTATTCGCAAATTTAAAGTCGCCGCCTTCTGCACTGAGAATTTCGCCCGAAAAATGGTTAGTTTTGTACACGCTCTTTCTGACATGCTTAAAAGGAAGCTTCTGGTCCTTAAAGAGCTTGGGCTTGTCTATAATTTTCTCAACAAGTTTTATGCCCGCCAGTATGTCTTTTGAAGATGCAAACTTTCCTTTTATGACAACATCGGAGACAGCCTTGCTTTTAATAAAGTCCTGCGCAAACCACGGAAGATTGTCGCTGTCTACAGCAAGGGGAAATTTTGTGTATTTTTTAATTTTTTCAATATTTTTTAAATAAACTTCCTCGGTAATTATGAGCATGTCAATTTTGTGGAACATTTCCATAAACTCTATGCCCGAAAGATTATGAATATCAAAATAGGAGTCTATAATCACCTTAAAAGGAAGGTCCATAGACTTTATAATCTCCAAGATACCATAGGAATTAACAAAAATCCCGTCAACATCGGTGGAGGTTAAAAACTCTATAAACTTTTTTGTCTGGGTCAACTCTTCTTCTAAAATAGAGTGTTTAAAGTTGACATAAATTCTGGATTTTGTTTCGCGCGCAGCCTGAACATACTCTTCGACAAGTTCAAAATTTTCCGTAAATTTATGGTGATATACGTAGAAGTCTCTGCACCTGACAGATTTAGTAAAGCTTTTAATATCCTCCGGAGACTTTACAGGCGATATAACACTTAAATCTTTCATTCAAAACTCCTGAAAGCAGTCATGGGGGTTGATGAAAATACTAAATGATTTTTTTTGTTTAAACTTAACTCCATGCATCGAATTGTACTATTTTTTGCCCGTGAGCGCAAATAGAAAATGCTAAAACGGTTATGGGTTTACTTTTATCGTACCCTTAACCGATTTATCAACATTTAAGATGTTAAAGAGACTATCTTTAAGCTCATTCTGCGAATTTGCCGTATGAAATTTGCCGCTTGTAGTAAGGGCAGTACACTTTAGTTGATTTATCGCATCCTGGTCAAAAATATCAAAGGCGATAACGTCAATCGAAATATCATTTCTTGTTTTCATAAGCTCTATGGCATAAGTGCAAGGGCTTTCATCACAATTTTCTCCACCGTCCGTCAGTAATATAATGTGTTTTTTACCCATAACACCTGCAAAATCACTATTTACAGCACATTTAAGAGAATAGGTAATCGGTGTCCAGCCTACAGCGTTGGTTGAAGCCAAAGCTCCTTGAATTGCAGCCGAATTATTCGTTCCTAACGGCACGAGTAATTTTGAAGCAGTGCACCCTTGCATATACGTAAATCCTCCCTTGTGGCCATACACGCGCAAGCCCGTCTTAACACTGGGCGGTATCTGCGGCAAAATAGAGTTCAGCGTTTCCAGGGCTACTTCAAGCTTTGAGCGCTTACCTATTTTATCATTCATAGAGTTAGAAAAATCGACTATAAAAAGAACATTGGACTTTGAACCCATATTCTCTATGGCAGCCTTTGACATATCCGGCGTTAAGACTTGGTAGCTGTAGTTTTTGTCTTTTTCGGCGTATGCAGAAGTACTCCCCGTAATGAAAAGTACCATTAAAAATATATTGATTATCCCTTTTACAATTTTCATTTTTTACACAAGATATTAAATGGGATTTACCCGTTTAATCCGCCATATGAGCGAAAAAGAAAAGTAAGTCTTCGCTTCTTGACTTATTTGCTCTGTCTTAAATTTTTCTTTTCTCCTATTCGCTTATATCAGAATACTATAAAAAATAATAAAAAAACCTTCCTCTTGGGTTAGCTCAATAGAATTAAATGCGGTAAGGGGTGATAAGGGCATACAAAAAGTGGGGTAAAGCTTTTTAGCCCCACTTTCAATACTCTTAAAAAATATTACTTACATTAAACCTAACATTTTTTTGTACCAGCTGAACGTTTCAAGCTCTACGCCGTTAAATGTGGTTTTTAAGCACTGTTTTTTGAGATAGTGTTGAAATTCATTTTCAAATTTTGACTTTGAAGTCTGTGTTTGGAATTTTTCTACCAAAGTTGACATAAGTTAGCCTCCCATGTACCTTTGTAACATTTTACACACGTTTCTTTGTTCTAACAACCTTCGTTTAGTATATCACAATTTCTAAATATATGAAAGCCCGTAAGAATAATTTTTTGCCATATTTTAGGATATTATTTGTAAATTTTTATTAACGTACTTGACTAGCCGGTTATATTTAATTTCGTGATTTCTTGCACGAACTTGGAAGAAGGGTGTTTCAGACATTCGGCGGACAGGAAGCCGTACATCTTATTCATGCGTTCTTTTAGTTGAGTTTTGTTAAGATCAAACTGAAAAAACAGATTTTCGTACAATTTAACGCCTTCATCAAACAAATTTGCGCTCTGGTTTTCAAAAATTCCGGGGTAGATTTTCTTGTGGTATCTATGGGCTAAAACATTCAGTGCAAGGCATTCCAACTCTTCCTGAAGCGAACTTCCCGGGTCAAGGTCTTTGGCATGCCCTGCTTCATGCAATATTGCTTCAGATATTGCCAAAACTCCTGCCAAATCGTTCAACTTAGAATAAGAAGAGTTTATAAAAATTGTATTTTTATCATAATCCCATCGGGCATGGATTTGGGGGTCTTCAAATTTTTCAAATTCCACCTTGATTCCTTGGGATTTTATAAAATCAGCAGCTTCTTTCCCGTTTTCAAAAACATCCTTCGCGCCCAAACATCTCATATAAATCAGGTCGTTGTTGTCAAACTCGATTTTTTTAAGTTCAAAAAGTGCCCTTGCAATAATGCTTTGCGAGGATACGCCTGCTTGAAAGTTAGTCATAATAGGAGATATCTTCATAGGCTCTCTTCTTAAATTATAACTACAAAACCCCTGAATATAATTTGTTGTATAATTATTTTCGAGGAGAGTATAGAGCATGATTGAGAGATATTCAAGAAAAGAAGCAAGTAAAATATGGGACTTGGAAAGTAAGTTTCGCTATTTTTTAGAGGTTGAAATAGCAGCCTGTGAGGCTTACGCGGAAATCGGAAAAATCCCAAAAAATGCTTTGGAGCACATTAAAAAAACTGCAAACTTTTCTCTTGAGCGGATAGAAGAAATAGAGAAAATTACAAACCACGACATCATAGCTTTCCTTACCAGCGTAAACGAGTTTGTAGGAGAAGAGTTTTCCCCCTATATCCACATGGGTCTGACAAGTTCGGATGTTATAGACACAGCCTTTGCTCTTCAGATTCGCGATGTATCAAAAATTATCTTAAATGAACTGGATTATTTAATTAAATCCGTGAGAGAACTTGCAAAAAAACATCAAAAAACGGTGTGTATAGGCCGCTCGCACGGAATAGGCGCAGAAGTTATCACTTTTGGTTTCAAGCTTTTGAACTGGGTGGATATGCTTGAGCGCGGCAAAAAACGCCTTGAAAGAGCGCTTGACGATGTTCTGACAGGACAGATTTCAGGTCCTGTAGGGACATACACCAATGTAGAGCCGATTATCGAAGAGATAGCCTGCAAAAAGCTCGGGCTAAAGCCTGCAAGAATAAGTACACAGGTTATAGCAAGGGACGTTCATGCCTCATACATGAGCGCTCTGGCGGTTTTAGCGGGAGTTATTGAAAATTGCGCCATTGAAATCCGCCACCTTCAACGTTGGGAAGTATGTGAAGTAGAAGAGGGCTTCAAAAAGGGTCAGAAAGGCTCTTCGGCCATGCCTCACAAGAAAAACCCTATTGCAACGGAAAATCTTACGGGTCTTGCCCGCATTGTACGCTCTAACTCGCTTGCAGCGCTTGAAAATATCGCGCTGTGGCATGAAAGAGACATTTCCCACTCCAGTGTTGAGCGTGTAATATTCCCAGACAGTACAATTCTTATGGACTTTATGCTTTACCGCCTGAACGATGTCGTTCAAAACCTTGTGGTTAAAGAGCAGAACATGATTAAAAATGCCGATAAGTACGGCGGTATAGTTTACTCGCAAGCTGCCATGCTTGCGCTTACCAAAAAAGGCATGACGCGTGAAAAAGCTTATGAAGTAGTGCAGGCAGAAGCCATGGATGCCTTTAATAACGGCAGCAGTTTTAAAGAGAATATGAAAAAGCACCTGTCCGAAACTGAGTTAAACGAGTGCTTTTCACAAGATAATTATTTAAAAAATATTGATGTTATTTTTGAAAGGTTCTAAATCAGGTTGTTATGCAGCCGGAGTATGATGCAACGGTCCCGTTGTAGGAACTTTTGTGAATTTTGCATCGATATCATGCTTTTCGTTATTGATATTTAATCTGGCTTTAATAACGTTGTATAAGAGTACTGCTGTACCAACAGATAAAGCAATGATTCTTACCGGTTTACTTACAACCTTTGTATTTATGCCGTCTTCACTCAATTTTTTGGCAATCGTTGATTTAATTTGACCCTTTTTGGCAAAGAAGCCCAACTTTTCACCACCGTCTTTTATGATATTTTTTGCTTCTTTTTTAGCATCTTTGGCAATCTTGCCGACTTGTTTTCTTATATTGCCCATACTTGCTTGTTCACCGAGATTATATTTTTTGGCAAAGTCAGCAGGATTAAATTCTTTGCCTATTTTTGTGTCAGTCATGAAGTTTCTGACAAATTTAAAAGGAGCTTTTACCAAAGAACCTATTGCTTCTTTTATTCCGATATCCTGACCCGGTGTAAACAGTCTACCTATAGTCTTACCTGTAGATTTAACACCGTCCCAGATAGACTTGAACGGAGCAGCCAAAATAGTTCCGAATTTAAGCGGGTTAGTCGGATCTTTCATTTTAGCTCCGGCGTCAAATGCTCCGCCTACAACATATGCAACAGCACCAAGCGCTGTACCCTGCGCTACACCGTTTACAACACCGTTTGTGCCGCCTTTAATTGTGGCGCCGATTTTCATAAAAGTGCTCGCAATTGAGCCAAATATACCAAAAGTTCTTTTCTTCTTGGGCGCCTCTTGGGCTTGTGCCTGAGTGGCAAACTTGTCAGCTTTATATTCAGGGACTGCATTCACTGCAGACGCCACAGAAGGCTGAGAAACAGGTGTTCCGCCTGCGGCAGCTTTAAAATCATTTAATGTAATTCCGTTCATAGATTAAGTCCTTGCACTTCTATCTTCGTACTACTATTATGGGCTATGCCCGTATATTCCTTCGCTTCAGAGAATAAAAACTTTGTTTTTTCCTCCTGCTTACCTATTATAAACCATCTAAAAGGCAAAAGTTGCTATATTTTCAAAGCGCGTAAAGTTTTGTAACAAACATTTGCCTTCCCTCTAAAGTTCATTAAAAAGATACCGATATCATAAATGTAACAAGGAAATATGGAACTCTATACAAGGAGACGGCAATGGACAAAGTTAATTTAAACTTAGCAAAACCTTTATCTTATGGACAAGTAGAAGCGAAAAAGAGCGAAGATGCAAAACAGAGTGAACAAAAGGCAGATGTTCAATTAACCCCTCGTGACTCTGAGCAAATCCTTAATGCACTAGGCTTTATGGGCTTAGCAGCAAAGGCTCAGCACGGCTTGGATACAGTTGACCCTAAAAAATATTTATCTCCGGACAGAATTGCTGACATTGAAAAATCAATGCAGACCTTCGAGAGCGGAGTAACCAAACAAATGACAAATCTCGAAGAAGAATTCGGATTCTTGCCGGAATATTCATCACTAAGCGATGCCGACAAGCTTGAAATGGCTGCAAAAGCATTCACATCGGATGATGCAGCATAAGATTCTTTTCTCTCCTTATCTCCATAGTTTCTAAGTTTTCCCTCACCACTCTTTATGGGTTGTGAGGGTTTTTTTTATGCCATAAAAATGCGTCCGTCAAATTTGCAAGCAGATATACGCTCTGACATAGGAACTTTTTTCTCCCCCTGCCGTCTAATAGAACAAAGCATTACATTTAGGGATTTATTAAATTATTAGGGAGAGAGTTATGGGGAAGAATAACACCTACAATCTCGTAGACGAAAATTGTTTCGATATGCACGAGTGCGCCGTTCAGGAAGAGGGCAATGCAAAAGAAGAAGTGAGAACTTTTAATACGATTGCAAACAAAGACGAAATTTTACAGATGTACCTTAAAGACATAGGTAAAGTCAAACTGCTCTCAAGGGACAGTGAGCAGGCAATCGGTAAAATTATTAAAGAAGGCAAAAATGACGAAGCCTCAATAGCAAAGAAAAAACTTATTCAGGCCAATCTCAGACTTGTTGTAAGTATAGCCAAAAAGTATGTGGGCCAAGGAATATTGTTTATGGACCTTGTGCAGGAAGGGTCTATAGGTCTGATGAAAGCGGCTGAAAGGTTTGACTATACAAAAGGCTTTAAGTTTTCTACTTATGCTACCTGGTGGATTAAACAAACAATTATCAGGGCAATAGCAAACAATGCCAGAGCAATCAGAATTCCCGTTCATATGTCGGATAAGATAAGAATGATGAAAAGGGCAATCAATGACCTGACTACGGATGAAAACATCCAACCGTCAAATGAGCAGCTTGCCGCTTATTTAAAAATCACACCCAGAAAAGTTGCAAGTATTAAAAGGGCAATGATAAAAGAGCCTGTGAGCTTAAATACACCAATTGCGGAGGATTTATGTCTGGAGGATTACATAGCTGACGATGAAATGAGAATGCCCGAAAAAGACATCGAGCGCACGTGTTTAAGTGACGACGTTACTGGTGCACTTGAAAAGCTGAGTGAAAAAGAACAGTTTATCTTAAAACACAGGTTTGCAATAGGTGAAGAAAAGACGAAAACACTCGAAGAGTTGGGCAATATGATGGGTTTCTCTAAGGAAAGAATCCGGCAAATAGAGTGTGAAGCACTTAAAAAACTAAGAAAATCCGAAGAGGTAAAAGAACTGAAAGACTATCTGATATAAAGTTTTTCATTATTTAACATTTGAGGGATGTTGAGGATATAGTAGAGTTGGTCTTCAAAAACGTAATCGATCAACTCTGCTTTGTTGTCTGTACGTATTTTATTCAACTCTTCTTCGGGGATATTTATATTGTTCCCGATTTGGTCAACAACAAAGCCGAGTTTGAATTCCCCCGAATTCAATATAATAATGACAGAGTTTTCATCAATACTTGTTTTGCCCGAGTTTAAGTATGCTTTTAGGTCAATCAGGGAAATACAGTCACCCTTAACGTTCAGGAGTCCCGCTATAAAAGGGGGTACACAAGGAACCCTGGTTACTTTTTGCTGTTGAATTTTAGTAAAACTTTTTATGTGTTCAAGCTTAATGCAATAGCATGTCTTACCGACATAAAAACTCATATATTGATCTTTTTCTTTTAAGAGCATGTACAAAGAAGCCGCATGGTCTTTTCTGCTTAGCCGCATTGCTCGCTGCTTAAGAACTTCTGCGGAAGGATAATCCCGAGGCATAAGTTCGGTACACTCGCTTATCGAGTGTATGTCTTCAAGGGCCTCCTTGAGCGAACTCTCAATTGCGTCTATACTTAAAAGAGTGGTATTGTACTCGCTGTTTTCAGTGTAAATCGCCTGGGCATAAGTATGTTCTGTGTGATAAGGCGCAGACTGAAGAAACCTTCTGTCTATCTTTCTGACATCTATAACTTCATCAACCACAAGACCGAATATCATTTCATCCGTAGCAATAATTATAACCTGGTTGTCAAGCGTATACGGCCTCATGGGCATATTTAAGACACTTCTTAAATCTACAATGTTTATCATTATTGAATTGTATTCGACAATACCCGCAATATGTCTGGGCAGTCTCTCGGGACAATCCATCTGGACAATTTTTACGATTTCGAAAATTGATTTTGTGCCGATAGCATAAGACGAGCTGTTAATTTCAATAAATATGTATGTGTCTTCGCTGCGTAAATCTTCTATAAATGCACTACTCATCAGCTAGCACCACCTTGTTCTTGCCCGTATGTTTTGCCTCGTAAAGTGCTTTATCCGCAGCTTCTACAAATTCAAAATAATTTGACAGGGAAGCACTGTACGTAGCCGCCCCTATACTTATGGTAACAGGAATTTTCTCCCCGTTGCATTCAAAAGAAAAGTTCTCTATTGCGCTTCTGACCCTCTCAAGAGGAATTGCTGTGTTGGCAAGAGAAGTTTCAGGCATTATTACACAAATTTCTTCACCGCCGTATCTGTATATGAAGTCCGTTTTCCTTAAGCCTTCTTTAAAAAGACTTGCAACACCTTTCAAGATGACATCCCCGGCTTGATGACCATATGTATCGTTTATTGACTTAAAATTGTCTATGTCAGCCATAGCAATGGATACCTTTGAGTGATACCTCTTTGCGCGCTCGTACTCTTGTGAAAGAGTTTCATCTAAGTGTCTGCGCGTATAAAGACCCGTTAAATCATCTATTGACGACAAAAATTGGGTTACATCGTACAAAAATTTCAGCTTAAAAAACAAATCCAGCTCGCTTTTTAAAGTATTGATGTATTTAAGCTGTTCCCAGATTATTTCTTCTTTAGAATAGAAGCAAACTTTTCCGGTAAGATAGTCTTGATATTCAAAGGAAAAATCTGTGTAAGATGCCATATTGTCTAATGAACATGGCTGCCTGCCTGTATTAGTATCTGAAATCAGCTCGGTTTCTTTATCTTCACCTTCAAACAGTTTATCGGAAATCTTTTTCATATCCTGTTCACAAAGAGAAATATTGGGAGCATCAAGAAGGATTTTTTTCTTAACACTCTTATCCGAAGACTCAAAGTATAGCCCTGCAACATCGTATTCTACAATTGCAGAGAGTATTTCAAAAATCCTTTTTGCCAAACCTTTATCATCTGACGTATAATCCGCAATTGAACGAAACTCATTTGTGAGAGTGGCGTTCATCAGCGCCTCATCGAGAATTTTATTTGTGAGCGCAACAATACCATCTTCACTTATTTCGGTCGTTTTTATTGCGTCTTTGCACTTTTGGCTCACGGAAAATTTTTGAGATAATTCCGTAACATCTTTTATAATCTGGCTAAAATCGGCATTTTTCATTATGAACTTGTCTGCACCTGAGTGCATAGCCCAAAATTTGTCTATTTTTTTATCCAGCACAGTTAAAAGGGCAATGGGTATTTGTGAAGTCTGGGGGTCGCTTTTAAGAAGCCTGCAGAGCTGAAAACCGCTCAAATTAGGCATCAAAACATCGGAAACTATAACATCCGGCGGATTATTATATACTTTGATGTAGGCTTCAAGTCCGTCAGACGCGATATCTACATCCCAACCGTCACGTCTAAAGAAAATCTTTAAACTGTTAAGCTGTGTTGCACTATCATCTATTATTAGTACTCTCTTTGCCATATTCCGAAATATCTAATATAATTAATCCAATGATGGAATTATACATTATTTTTTAGAAAAGAGGAAATATGTTGCAAGAAGAAAAAACCGCTAAGAATGAAAAGGGTGAAAAAGCCATCCAAAAAATTATTCAGCGTAAGCAGATTATTGACTTTCTGGGTATAGGTATAATTTTCTTAATTCTCGCACTATTAGTTGCTTTAACCTCAATCCCCGACAGAGGATTTATTGTCGTAATATCCCTTCTTTTTATAGTTGCACTCTTAATTCTGGAAGTAACCAGAAAAATTTACGGCGGTGAAGTTGAAGAAATAATTATTAAGGCTGCAGACAATACGTCAGATGAAACAAAAAAGATTGAAAATGCGGCAAACTCGCAAAAAAATACCATCAACACAACGGTTTTAAAATTGACAAATGTAAAAAACACCATACAAAACCTAAAAGAATATATCGGCTCTATGCATGAAGTTGCAAAAAAAACTCACATAAAAACAGAGGAGTCTCTGGAATTTTCAAACGCTGAAAACCAAGCTGTTAAAGCCAACATAGACAAAATGTTTATGATACGCCACAAAATTCAGACCATTGCCGAACTCATTCTGGAGTTATCCGAATTTATCCAGTCAATATCCTCCACAACCGGCGTAGTAAAGGATATCGCCGAACAAACAAACCTTCTTGCCCTGAATGCTGCGGTTGAAGCTGCACGTGCAGGTGAACATGGAAAAGGGTTTGCGGTTGTTGCAGGTGAAATCAGAAAGCTGGCAGATGAGTCAAAACAGGCTACCACAAAAATTACAACACTTATTACGGATATACAACAAACAACAAACTCGACTGTTATGGCAACCGAAGAAGGTACAAAAGAAATCGAATCCGGTATAAGTCTTGCCCAAAGTATAGACAGAAACATTGAAGGGTTAATTTCTCTGATAAATGATATTTCAACAAATGTTGAAGGAGTGATATCCTCTTCGGGCAAAATAGATAAAGATATCTCTAATGTCGGCAGCTATATTAACGAACTTGATTCAATACTTGAAGAAAGTTATAAACTTGCGGAAGAAAATTTCCGAAACGTTGAACGTTTAAGCGCATCATCAAAGACTTTCAGAGAGTCTGTTTAAAGGATTTAGAAATTAATGGATTTTCTTGAAGAAGAATTAGAAGAAATTTTAAATATCTTTCAACAAGAGGGCAGTGAAATTTTAGAAGCCATGGACAAAAACCTTTTGGCGCTTGAACAAAAACCTGCCAACCTTGATGCTGCGCTTCATCTTTTCAGAGACGCCCACAGCCTCAAAGGTTCGGCAAGAATGCTCGGCTTTAACAACATTCAAAATATTGCACACAAAATAGAAGACGTGCTCGGTCTCATAAAAGAAAAAAAGCTTGTAATGAACTCAAAAATTGCAGGCGTTATCTCTAAGGCCCTTGAATGTATTTCCGAGATGATAGAAAAAACAACGGCGAACAAAAAAGAGTATACTTGTCCGAGTATAGTACAACACATACTGGCCCTTGAAAATCTTGTAAGTGACAAAGAAATTACTCCTCAAAAAGAGCCTTCTCCCGAAGCTGATAACAAGCCGATGATGCAGCTTGTAACAAAGATTGAAGCATATATTATCGAGTGCATTTACATGTTCTCAAAGTTCAAGACAGACGGTCACTTCGAAAACTTTGACGAAATAAAAACAAGACTTAATGAACTTGAAAAAATTGCAAAAGACATAGAAGAGGTAAACTTTGAAAGTTCCGTAAAAGAAGCTATAGATATAGCAAATAAGATTCAAGACCCTGATGATGAAAACATTGAAGAAAACCTTATAAATTTAAACTCATCATTGGAGGATATTGCTTCAAAATTTGCAGAAATAGCAGAAAAAAACGAAATAGTGCCCAAAAATTACTACGAGATTGTATCCGAGAAACTGGGAATCATTGAAAATACCCGGGAAGTGGGTGAAAAAGAACAGTCTCTGGCAAAAGCCGATATGGAAAACCTTCTCAGTGATCTTGCCGGAAAAATCCGTCAAGTAGATACAAACATTGAGTTTCTGCCTAAGATTAAAAAAGATATAAATGAAATTATTTCAAAGACAAAAAATAGCAAAATAAAAACCCTATACAAGACACTTTTAAGAATTATAGGAAATCAAGAGGCTTCTAACACTCCATTTTCTAAAGACGCGCTCAATGCAATGAGCGAAATTATCGGAGACACTCTGGGTATTCTACAAAATAACAATGTCAATTCACAGCTCGATGCGGAACTTTTAAACCAGAGAGCACTGATAATTGAACAAATGGGGCAAATGAATGTTCAGGAAACAACAGAAAGGCCGCGGACAGCCGTTGCTGTTCCGCAAGAAGGTTTCAGCGCCCAAGACTGGCTCAACAGTATCGACTCTTCTGCTATTAAAACTCTGAGGATAAACTCTTCCAAGCTTGACCAACTTGTAAATCAGGTCGGAGACCTGATTGTAACCAGAATAAAAACTACGGAACAATTAACGCTTGCCCGTAACATCCAAAATGATTTCACAGAGTGGCAAAAAAGTTGGCACAAACTTGGGCATTATATTAAATACTTTGACAGAAAATACCTGAACAATCCCAGCTCAAGCAGAGAAGTACAAAATACTGTGGCATATAACAGACAGCTTATGTCGCTTTATAATGTTCACAGTGAAAAAATGGCTAATCTCATGGACGCTACCCAGCATCTTCACAAGCAGCTTCAAGAGAATGATGCAAAACTAAGTATCATAACGACCGAACTTGAAGCAATGATAAAAAACATGCGTGTACTTCCCCTTGCCACTATTTTCCACCTTTTCCCGAGAATGGTTCACAATATTGCTCAAGACAAGGGAAAAGAGATGGATTTCAGAGTGATGGGAAGCGACGTAAGTGTTGATAAGAAAATCATTGAAGACATAAAAATTCCCCTGATGCACATAATAAGAAACTCTATAGACCACGGTATTGAAACGCCCGAAGAGAGAAGGGCAGCAGGAAAAAAAGAAACAGGTCTTATACTTATACGCGCCAGACACCAAGAAAGCAAAATTATTATTGATATAGAAGATGACGGACGGGGAATTAATGTTGACAAAATAAAAAAGAAAGCCCTTGCCAAAGGACTCTTAACGCCCGAAGAAGCCGAAACACTTCCGGAAGAACAAATAGTCAGCCTTATTTTCTACCCCGGTTTTTCTACTGAAGAAGTTGTAACAGAACTTTCAGGAAGAGGCTTGGGGCTCGACATAGTCCACACAAAAATCTCTCAGCTTAACGGACGTATAGATATACGCTCACAGCTAAACAAGGGTACAATCACAACCATTACGCTTCCGGCTTCGATGGCCACTATAAAAGCGTTTATTGTTTCGGAGCAAAACCAGTCTTTTGCCATACCGACTGCAGCAATAGAAACAGTCTTAAGGATTAATCCGGAAGAAATTTTCCTTAAAGAGGGCAGGAATAACTATATTTACAATAAACAGTTGATTCCTGTGTTCACACTCTCGCAAATACTCCAGTTTGATGAAATGCCAAGAGAAGGTGAAAAGTATACTTTGATGATTTTAGAATCAGAAAACACCAAAGCGGGAGTTATTGTAGACAAACTCATAGGCGATCAGGAAATACTGCACAAAAAGCTTTCACTGCCGCTCTTTAAAGTAAGAAATATCTCGGGCATAGCTACCCTTGCATCAGGGGAAAGCTGCCTTATATTAAATGTTACGGATATCCTGAACAATGCTGTACCGAAAAAATTTCTTACAACTATTGTTGCCACAAACAAACAACTTTCATTGGAAAAAAACAGCAACTATCAAATACTCGTAGTGGACGATTCTCTTACAACAAGAACGCTTCAAAAGAATATTCTGGCAGGAGAAGGTTATCAGGTTTGCTTTGCAACAAATGCTATTGACGGTCTGAAAATGCTTGAAACAGAGCTGCCGGACTTAATTGTAACAGACAATGAAATGCCCGAAATGTCGGGTTTGGAGTTTGTGAGACACATAAGAGAGCAGGCAAACTACTCGGAAATCCCAATAATAGTTCTTACGTCACTAAAAAGAGAGGAATGGCAGGAAAAATTCTTTGATGCAGGCGCACAAAGATACATACAAAAAGGCGAGTTTGACCAGGAATTTTATCTGCAGTGCATAAGCGACTTGCTTGGCAAAAACAGGATTTAACTATGAGAATAGAAGGGTATATAGAAAAATACCTTCAAGGCAGGCTCTCTCACGCCGAAACTACAGAAAAACTTGCAATGCAGATATACGAAAAGCTGCGCAGGCAAAAACAAATCCCCGAGCTGCCAAAACTGCTCGGCTATGGTGCGCTACTCCACGACATAGGTATGTGCATCAGTCCTCTGGAGCATAACAAAATAGGCGCGAACATTATAGTAAGAGACGGTATAGAAGGTTTAAGCGAAGATGAAGTTTATGTGGTCGCTTGTCTGGTTCGCTACCATAGGGGCGGAACACCAAAGAAAACTCATAAAAAATACTCTGTGCTCAACAAAGATTTACAAAACACAGTCAAAATATATTCCTCGATAATAAGGCTGGCAGACGCTCTTGACTGGAAACACAAAAATTTTATAGACAATATTGATATTAAAATTGACAAAAATAATGCCGTTTTGACACTACATGGCAAGACCGATATAATAATGAAATCAGGATTTTTAAAGTTTTTCGGGAAGAAAAAAGAATACTTCGAAAAAGTTTTTAAGTTATCACTAACCCTGAAAACATCTGATTAAGTTTGAATATGGGATATTTTAAAAAAGCATTAATAATATTACTTCTTATACTCTCGATAGGCTCCTTGCAAATTTCTGCGGAACCTGTTTCTCTGAGTGTAAAAATCAACTACGACAGAATTGACAACACCGACATTATACAAGAAACACCTTCCATAGAAGGGGGTTTTGGAAGTTTTATAACAAACAAAGGAGAGTTTCATTTTTGGAAAAAGTTTAAACCTTTAAATATGCTCTCAAACAATGAACTGTTTTTTGCCGGCATAAGAAAGAGTAAAATCGCGCCCACAAGAGAAGAAGCGCCGGGCGTCTATAATATTTCCCTTGTGCAAAGCACGGCAACAAGAGTTGCACAAAAGTCCTGGGAAGATTTATACATTGAAAACGCAAACCGCGCAGACTTTTTATACGCTTATGCCATGTACTTAAAAACTTTGCAAGACTACTCTAAAGCACTTGCGGTTCTTGAGAGGGTAACGGCAGTTGACCCCGATTACGCCTTGGGACATTTCTTAAAAGGAGACATCTACAGGTATTTAGGTCAATACAAGAATGCAGTATTGTCATACGTTGCAACAATAAACATAAACCCGTACTGTACGGACGCATATTTCAACATCGCAAGAATATTTGAAGACTTCAGTCAATTTGAACTTGCGCTTGATTATTACAGATCAGCTTATATGACAAACCCCAAAGACATTGAAATCAGAAATTCAATACTTCGCCTTCAAAAGCAGTTAGCGCTTAATTAACTATAGTTTGCTATCATAGCATCAAGGGTTGAGATAAACTCTTTGCGCTCCTCTGAAGGAAGAAGAACTTCACAGCTTTCTCCGTATCTTAAAAATCTTTTCATTAGCTCGCGTTTGTCATGAGACTTATTTGATATAATTTTATAATCTTCACCAAAATCTATTACGCTCTCGCCTTCATAGAGGTGATAACCTGCGGCAAGACGGCCGCAGATTTTAAAAGTTGTAATGCCGGTAAAGAAATCAGTGGTTGGCGTCTTTGCCAGATGTACAATTTCTTTAATATAGTCAAGAAAAAATAATGCATTCACTTTCTTTTCTTCATTAAACGCATACAAATATACGTGATTTTTAGAATATTTAAAGTGCTTAGGTGAAATCCTTAACCATTTATCCTGATACAAAATTCTCGCGCCCGTGCCGAAAAACTTGGAAATCTCTTCCATTTTGCCGGTATACTTGGCATAGATATCCTTTATTGTTATCCCGGAAAGCAGCCTCGAATAAAGCTCGAGTCCTGATGAGCTTTCAAACTTTAATATTTTTCCCAGAGCACTTTGAAGTTTTTCCTGTCCTGCCTCAGGGTACAATTTTTCACCGAATTTTTGAAATACTGCAAGCGTCTCCAACTCTTTTTCATCAAATTCTGAAAGGAACGGGGTGTATTTGAGCCTAAACTTTCCGCCGCTTTTCTCCATAGTGCATCCAAAATGTCTTAAAGTTGCAAAGTATTTTGAAACTGTTTCTTTGTTGACACCCTGACCATCCGTGTCCAGTTTGTAACACAGCTCGCTCATACTTCTTGGCTTTTCGCTCAGAAGCATCAGTACTTTTAAAACTCTATAACTGGTATCGAGTCTTCTTGGTTGTTTCACAAGCATCTCCATATATAATTCTCATTCCCTTAAGGGTGTCAAGGATTTTCTTCCTTAAATGTATATTCTCCACCCAAAAGCAAGAATCGCCCATAGAAAGAATCTTTTGTACAAAATGAAAATCACAAAGCACATTAGACTCTATTTCTATAAAATCATTTTCAATTCTCACAACACGCTCATCTTCACAAGGGTGGAAATCATCTCCCTGATGAACTCTATAGCGGCATTTTCTGACTTCCGGTATCTCAATTGTTTTTTCATCCGATACAAAAATAATTTCCAAAACTTTTTCTACTCTTAAATAGCTGAACTCTTCCCTGTCTTTAAGCTTACACCACAGGTACATCTTTTTTGTTTCTCTGTTGTACTCTATCCTTAAACACCTCAGGCGCATAGTTTTTTCACCGCCATTAGGCGACTTGTATAAAATTTCAATTTCATCTTTTTGTTCACAATGACTGTTTAAAGCTTTTAAAATATCCACATCCACGCTCAAAAAGTAACCGAAATCCATCAAATCGTTAGCGCTGTTACGGTCTGCCATATTTGTTGAAATTTTCTCAAAGAGCTCATAAAGAGACAATACATAATGCCAGTCACATACTTCCATAAGCGCTCTCTTTAAACCATTCAAAGCACTGGCCTCGTTCTGGTTAAAAGAGATATTTATGGGACTGTGTATCAAAACATATTTATATTCAGGGTTAAAATATTTGCTCTTAATATCAAACCCGACGGATATTAAAGTATTCAAATCTAAACGCAATGTATCACTGCAGATACCTGGCATATCGTAATGATTATTTATAAGTTCAACCAGCTCCTCCTTGCGCCTCGGAGCTTTGGATAAAAGCTGCAAAATATAGAGCAGCCTGTACCCTGTCATGCTTATTTTCTGTTTTAAACTAACTGTTTTTGCCTTCATAGTATTTAGGTATCCTATACTGTAGCAAGGAATTTTCTCTTCTGTCTCGTATAATGTCACTTTTAAATTTTTAATTATAGCGGCTCATATTATGTCCGCTCTTCATTATTAAAAAGTATTGTACACTATTTCCCGATTTGAGTAAACTTTTTAATAATTTTTAGTAATAATTTATAATGGATATGCCATTTTTACTTGCCGCTCACTGCATAATCAAGGTAAATTAATACCTGACTACCCCAGAAGCGCAACCGCCAGAGCGGCTATCGACTCTCCGCGCCCCATAGAGTCCTGTTCTTCATTTGTTTTTGCTTTTATGTTAATTCTGTTTGTGTCTATTTTTAAAACTCTGGCCAGCTTTAATTTCATGTTATCTATGTGAGGTGCAAGTTTGGGTTTTTCACATATTACGGTCGAGTCAATATTTTCTATCCAATAACCGCAGTCATGCAGCTTTTCAATTACACAGGCCAAGAGTTCCAAACTGTTTGCGTCTTTGTATTTTGGGTCATTATCAGGAAACATTGTTCCTATGTCTTTCTCGCCCATAGCACCCAAAATAGCATCTATTATTGCATGTGTCAAAACATCCGCATCAGAGTGACCCGAAAGACCTTTGTAGTAAGGTATTTTAATGCCGCCGATTATTAAGTCTCTTCCTTCAACTAATCTATGAAGGTCGTACCCCTGCCCTATTCGTCCCATTCTTTTATTACGAACCTTTCTATAGCTTCAGCCAATCCGTCTTCATCAATACAGGGACAGATATAGTCCGCTGCTTCTTTTAGTTTTTTACTGGCATTACCCATCGCAACTCCGATACCTGCCGCCTTTATCATTTCATAGTCGTTGTCCTGGTCTCCCGAAGCCATGACTTCTTCGGGCGATATGCCATAATATTCTGCCAAAAAGCACAGGGCGTTTCCCTTTGTAGCTTCAATATCCGTTATTTCACAAAAATGTTTGTGGGAGCGAACCACGGAAAGCTTGCCCTTGTATTTTTCGTTAAGTTCTTTTATAAGTGACTGCATCTGCTCTTCTTTCATGATGGTAGCAAGGAGTTTGCCTACTTTTCCAAGCTTCACGTTATCAAGAGAATCAACAAGTTCGTAAGTCACAAAACGGCCGTGGCAATAGTAGTCCATATACCTTTCATCCTCAACAATCAAAAGGCCGTCATTGTAGAGATTGGTATGAATATTTTTATCCCTTAATATTTGTATCACTTCCCTGACATACTCATTTTTTAAAGGTCTTTGCCATAAAACCTTATCATAGTGCCTTACTTCAGAACCCTGACAACATATAATAGGGGTTTTAAGTCCTATCTGTTCTGCTACAGGGTATGCTCCTTCATACATTCTGCCTGTCGCAAGAACAACTTTCACGCCTCTTTCCCTGATTTTATCCAGAGTACTCCGGAGTTTTTCACCGCATTCGTTTTTACAGTTAAGTACGGTACCGTCAATATCAGTGACTATCATTTTTATACGCGGTTTTTTTTGCGGACTCAATTAAAGCAAACTCCTTGAAAATAGTTATGTTTGTTATATATTTATTGTACAATAAAAAAAGTGTAAGCTGACAACCCTGTCGTCAGGGCGGTAAATCCTGACAGAGCAGGTGTATCGAAATTTGATACTACAGACGGAAATCGGAACATTTAGGGAGTTATAAACAATGTCAAAAGCAAGACAAAGACCGAAAGAACAGTGTGAAACAGAACGCAGAAGCAACTTTGATACCGTTGAATTTAATTTAACGCCCGAACAAGCCAAGTGCGAAGCTCAAAGATGTTTAAGGTGCAAAAACCCCCAATGCTCAAAGGGGTGCCCCGTTCAAGTCGACATTCCCGCTTTTATAAGTGCATTGGCCGATGACGATGTTAAAACAGCAGGCGAAGTCATAAGAAAAACAAATATGCTTCCTTCCGTTTGCGGCAGGGTTTGCCCCCAGGAACGCCAGTGTGAAGGCAGATGCGTTTTGGGCATAAAGTCCGAACCCATAGCAATAGGCGCACTCGAAAGATATGTCGGAGACAGCTCCGAACCTGAAAGAAATGAGATTAAAGACAACGGCAAAAAGGTTGCCATAGTAGGCTCAGGGTGTGCAGGTATGTCTGCGGCCGCAGATTTAAGAGCTGCAGGTTTTGATGTTACTATTTTTGAAGCGCTGCACGAATTTGGCGGTGTTTTAAGATACGGCATCCCTCCTTTCAGACTCCCGAGAGAAGTTCTGGACAGAGAAATAAACTCCTTAAAAGACATCGGGGTAAAGTTTGTCAAAAATGTTATTGTGGGAAAATCCATCACCTTGAAACAACTTAAAGAAGAAGGGTTCGAGGCAATATTTATATGCTCGGGCGCAGGTCTTCCTAAAATGTTGGGCATTAAAGGCGAAAACTTAAACGGGGTTTACAGTGCAAACGAATTTTTAACACGCGTAAACCTTATGCACGCACATAGAGCCGATTCACCTACTCCGCTGAAAATAGGCAAAAAGGCGGCAATCATAGGCGGCGGAAACGTAGCGATGGATGCAGCCAGAACTGCCGTTCGTGTCGGGTATAAAGAAGTTTATATTGTTTACCGACGTACAGAAGAAGAGCTTCCTGCAAGGCTTGAAGAGATACGCCACGCCAAAGAAGAGGGTATTATCTTCAAACTTCTGCACTCTCCGGTTGAAATATTCGGGGAAAACCAAGTCGAAGGCATGAAGTTGGAAATTATGGAACTCGGCGAGCCTGACGAAAGCGGAAGAAGGCGTCCGGTTCCTACGGGTAAATATACGGAAATGGATGTAGACACGGTTATTGTGGCTCTGGGAACAGACCCGAATCCTATCATTCAACAATCCGCACAAAAAGATAATATGGAAATAGACACCGACAAATGGAGTTATATTGTTATAAACGACAAAGGCGAAACTTCGCTTGAAGGTATTTACGCAGGCGGAGATGTGGCGCCTCTTGGCGAAAGCACGGCAATTAACGCTATGGGAGCAGGAAAACGCGCTGCCAAGTCTATTATTGAACAGTTAAGTTAGCCGCGGCAGCATATTGGGAAGGCTTTTCGCTGATAACAAGCGCGTTGGAAATTGGTATACCGCCTTTTTGGGCAGGGCTGCTTGTTACTGTTCCGTTTACATACATAACGGTTGAACCGCCGCCGTCAAGGTTCATGGCATTCACGCAGCCTAAGCCTTTCATCATATAAGCAAGTTCGTTTAATGTCATACCCACAGACTGGTTTTCGCGGCCATCAACAGCAATCATTATAAGAACACCTTCTTTAGTATACCCTATAGCGCTTCGCGGGTTTTTCCCGTTTATTGCATTCAACTTTTGCGCCGCAGTATCGATAAAGATTTCACCGTCTTTTACCAGGTACGGGCCGCCTGAAACTATGTGGTTTGTATTTTGAAAGTCTTGCGGCAGCTGTATTTCAAGCTTTAAATTTTTCTCGGGAATAAGTTTTTTAATCACTTCCGCCGGAGCACTGACTACAAAGCCGTTTTTAGGGATTGCAACCACGGCCGTAGAAGATATGGCAGATATTTTTCCGTTTTCTATGGCAACAACACTGCCGTATTTCGGCGGCAAGGGAGAATACTCTCCCCACTCGGGCGTATAGACAAGAGTATACGTGCTCAACATCCTCGGTTGGTTAATGTTATCGGCATTTATAGCGAAAAATTTATTTCTCACTTGTATAGAAAGGCCGATTCTTCCCATTACAAAGTCTGTATAGCCGTTTTGCTGGTTTATACCCATCGCAACACGTTCATATATAGGTCCTGTAAGCATTTTCCCGTCTATCATAAGCGTACCGAGCGGCACCCCTGTTTCTGGTTTAAAATATCCCGCGTTTATAGCAGCTACGCTGTTATTTTTATTAGCTATTCTGGAAATTTGTGCCCTTCTCGGGAGAATATCTCCTGCTGTTTCGGGTTTTATTACAAGATTTTTGTTAACAACAGGGTTAATTTCTACAATATTTACCCTTACAGGCTGCCCCGCAATATATTTTGTTGTCTTAATATGCGCCACGCCTGCAGCAGGACGCGCGATATAAGTCTTAGGATACTTCGCCGTTAAAGACATCTCCCAACGCATACTCTCCTGCATCTCCGTTTTAGCGCTCTCGTTTATTTGAAAAGACGAAGGGCTTTCATTAGCAAAAATCGGGCGGCTTAGACAAAGTGTCAATAAGCAAGCGCCCGAAAATATAGTTATACCAAGTATTAAAATTGTAGCTATCACCGACCTGCCTCGGGGCGGTATTTTTTTGTGCGCGACAAGCAGCGCGCTATGAATACTCGGACTAGCGCCAGACAATGTTAATACTCCTGCTGATTCTTCTTTAAATTTGTAGTTGAGGGTTCTCTACTACCATTGTAACATAAATATAAAAAAAGCGCAAGCCCTTTATTAGTAGTATTTTTGACACTTATTGACCCTGTATAATAAGTGTATATTTGACATTTCAGATTGTGTAGCCTGAAATCAGTATAAATTACGGATATTTTACGTCATACGAATTGACGATTTACTTTTTTATGAAAAAATTGTATATTTTTAGTACAAATGATTTATTAAAGTGGAGAAAGTATGTTAATCGAAGAAATTTTAGAAATGACAGTGCAAAAAGGTGCTTCGGATTTACACATTTCCGCTGACTTACCTCCTGTTTTAAGGATTGATGGTGAACTTTTAAGAACGAATATGCCGGTGCTTTCGGCAGATGACGTTGAAACACTTGTTTTTCCCATACTTACAAACGAACAGAGAAGAAATCTGGAACAAAATTGGGAATTGGACTTTGGCTATGGACTGCACGGTCTCGGGCGTTTTCGTGTAAACGTATATAAAGATAAAGGCGACTTTGCTGCGGCATTCAGGGTTATAAACTCTGACCCTCCGACTTTTGACGGTCTCGGACTTCCGGATATAGTTAAAAAAGTAGCTGAAAAACCGCGCGGACTTATTCTTGTAACAGGCCCGACAGGAAGCGGTAAGTCTACTACATTAGCTGCTATGATTGACCACATAAACTCAACAAGGACAGAGCATATTTTAACAATCGAAGACCCTATAGAGTTTATTCACACTTCCAAAAAAAGTATTGTTCACCAAAGGGAGTTGGGGCAAGACACCCGTTCAACCGCAAACGCACTCCGTTCAGCTCTTCGTGAAGACCCTGATATTATCCTCGTTGGAGAGATGAGAGATTTGGAAACCATTGCATTGGCGCTAACTGCGGCAGAAACAGGCCATTTAGTTATGGGAACGCTGCACACATCTTCAGCAAGTCAAACCATAGACAGGATTATTGACGTGTTCCCTGAAGGACAGCAGCATCAGGTCCGCTTACAACTCTCAACAAGCCTTGTGGCTGTATTTTCACAAACACTTCTGCCCAGGCTTTCTGAAGACGGCCGGACGAAAAAGGGCAGGGTAATGGCTCAGGAAATTATGATTGTAAACGGTGCTATTTCAAACCTTATTCGCGAACAAAAATCCGCACAAATTTATTCAACTATCCAGACGGGTTCGGGTATGGGTATGCAGACACTCGATATGGCTCTTCGCGACCTGTACAAAGCAGGCAAAGTTGACCAGGCTGACGCACTGGCAAAGTCTCAACATCCTGAAGACTTAAAGCGAATGATGGGGCTATTCTCGCATGCAAGACAAGAAGGCGGCAGAGCATAACGTTTTAAAGTTATTTGACCACCCTGAGATAAGGGTTATGCGGTTTAAAAAAGCCGCAATTTGTGACGGTCAGACATCCGTCAAGATAAACATACCCGAGCGCTAAAGCTTGTAGTAAAGGACAGTTTACATCCTTTTTAAAATTTTCGCAAAAAGCACACTGGTCATCATCTTCTATAGAGACAGTTCCGTTTTCATTGTAGTACATAATAAAACTATTATACCGCGCCTTTGACTTTTATGCAAAAAAAATGCGTAAGCTAGGGGCTCGCAGAACAATTGTACATCTCGAGAAGCCCTTTAACATAAATTTAAATAATGTTTGTAAAAAAACATGTTTTTGTTAAAATGACCTTATAAAGTAATCGCGCTCTTAAAGGCGCGATTTAAAAAACCCGAAAAAGGAGTAACAATGGGCATTAAAGGCAAAAATGACAAAATGGTAGTTCTGGCTTGCGAAGAATGCAAAGAAAGAAACTATACGACAACAAAAAATAAAAAAACACATAAAGACAGAATGGAAATCAAAAAGTTCTGCTCAAGATGCAATAAACACACTGAACACAAAGAAACCAAGTAGCAGTACTTACTTGGTTCAAAATTGACAACAGAATAAACGCTTAGTTCAGTTGCCGGTGAGCACAGGGCTCACGTCATACGAAACAGGTTCTACCAACTGGACTAACAGGCAGATTGAAAATTAAATAAGCGTCCTTAGTTCAGTTGCCGGTGAGCACAGGGCTCACGTCATACGAAACAGGTTCTACCAACTGGGCTAACAGGCAGATTGAAAATTAAATAAGCGTCCTTAGTTCAGTTGGTAGAACATCGGTCTCCAAAGCCGAGTGTCGGAGGTTCGAGTCCTTCAGGGCGCGATTTACATAAGAGACCACACAAAAGGCCAAAGTAAATGACTCGGCTTTGGAGATATGTCAAGTCTGACGAGTCAGAGTAGTTCGAACCCACAGGGCGCGATTTACATAAG
>Ga0153940_1000011_pt1 | contig 140772 bp, 128 predicted proteins | sample TSNJ024MetaG_FD_104736 | JGI IMG/M metagenome (GOLD analysis project Ga0153940, IMG submission 104736) | Attine ant fungus gardens microbial communities from New Jersey, USA - TSNJ024 MetaG | ecosystem: Host-associated > Fungi > Mycelium > Unclassified | place: USA: New Jersey, Brendan T.... | reverse complement strand
ATTTAATATTTTAAATGGTGCCCTTGACGAGACTTTGCGAGCTTGCTTGCAAACTACAAATATGTAGTAGTTCAAATCTCGTGGCCGAGCCATTTAATATTTTAAATGGTGCCCTTGACGAGATTTGAACTCGTGGCCTCTCCCTTACCAAGGGAGTGCGCTACCCCTACGCCACAAGGGCATCACCTTTATCCAATATTTCACTGCTGCGCTGTCACCTCTATAAAAGTTGACTAAATGTCAAACCTTAGAGGTCTCTGCCACAAAGACTCTTTCATCCGCGCAGAGACATTGAAATTTCAGTATTTAATAAGTCATATTCAATTTTAAATGTACAATTTAAAAACTGTCTTTATAAGCCTTTCTTCCAAGCCTCGACATACTTGGCAAGGAAATCGGCTTTAGATTTCCTAAAAAGATTGCCGATGGAGGGAATCGAACCCCCAACCTACGGTTTACAAAACCGTTGCTCTACCGTTGAGCCACATCGGCTAACTCTCGTAATGATTTCAAGGTTTTAAATAAACTGAGAGTCACAGCTTATTTTCTCATTATATACTATTGCGGACATTGCAAACTGTCAAGTGTAATCAGGTGGTTTTACATTAGCTCTGAATTGTGTATAATAAGATGCATAAGCCGATGTAAAATTGAAAACGGTGTAAGTCGGTTGAAATGCAGCACCTCAATGGCAGCAGGCGCCCCTTGTCCTAAATGATAGGGGAGAGTTTAAAAAACTCAACAAGGACCTGATATTATTTAAACTGGGTAAAGTTGAAATGCAAGTTGTACAAACAGCAAATGACATTATAAAAGTTTTATATTCACCAAATATGGAAAATTTGTGTCTGGGAGACTTTCTTCTTGTGCAAGAAAGAAAAAAACGTTTTTTGGCTCAAATTATAAACATACACGACGAAAAATCTGACTTAAGCCAAAATGTAGCGCAAATTAAACTTCTTTTTATGGTAAATGAAAATGACGAAGTTTTACCCTATGACAACCATACCCCTTCAAAAGAGTGTAAAATACTTCATACAAGACAAAAAGATATTGAAGAATTTGTTAATATAGGAAAAGACACTTTCGAACTTGCTACAAATCCTAAAACCGGTTTGCCGTTAGAGTTTAACATAGACTTTTTTGAAAACAAACCTTTGGTTTTTTCAGATAAACTTGAACAAACAAACGTTTTCTTTTGCAATTTGGCAAAAAAACTGGCCATCTACAAAAACATTATAGTTTTTGACTATACAGGTTCTTTAGAAATAGAAGACGCCAAAAGAATAACCGCCGTTACTGACTTTAAACTTCCTTTTAATGTCCAAACCCTGGACAGTATTTGGGAAAAAGGCATGTCTCAGTCCTCACTTGAAACCCAGGCAATAATTGAAGAAATTTTTAACGAAGTCAAAAACGTATTAAAAGAGGAGCCCGACGGCTACCTCCCCTTTAACAGATTTTTGAAAGTAATCATTGAACAATACGTAAAAACTCCTATAACAGAGCTTTTAGTCCTAAGAAACAGGCTTAAAAGATACCAGCAGCAGGAAATTTTTGCCCGTAACAAAAAAGATTTTCAAATTAAAACCAAAATGACCAGAAACAAAGTGGTTATTGTAGACTTATCCAAACTAAAAACTGAATGGCACAAAGAATTTATGGCTTTTGTCTTAGATAATATCAAGAAAAATTCCTTTGTTCTTGCAAGACTAAACGACATAAATACCGATGCAGACTTTATCAAAGAAATGTACGAAAGAGATTTAAGTCTGATACCAAGTGTTTCATACGCCTTTAAGCGCATGGCATCAATTGTTGAATACTGCCCAAACCTGATTATGCTCCCTACACTTAATCCACGCAGAGATTTTGGGTACGTGAACGGTTCAATTTGCGCCCTGGACCAACACCATGCTCTTTTATGGGGAGAAGACACCAAAAACTTTATTTTTACAATAAAAAACGAAATTCACTGCCTGCCTCAAGAAGATAATAAAGGCGAAAAACCTGTAAAAATGAAGTTTGTGGGCTCTGAAGAAATATTGGACTTTAATATTGATGATGTCCAAACCGATGATCAGGAGGTCCAAGATTTTTTGGACTTAAAACACAATGAACAAAACCCTCAAGTTGAAAACAAATCCGCAGAAAACCCGTACAACATTCTGCCTTCAGAACATATAGACGAACCGTCTTCTGTTGCGTACAAACCTGTTTATGAGTTTTCTCAAAGTACTGCACAAGAACAAAGTGTTTTGGCAGACTCGGTTTCAATTGATGATGTCGATGAACTTGTAATAAACAATATAGTTGAACAAGACATCCCTCCCATTGTTGAAAATGAATATTATGAAGATTATGCGCCTGCACCGCCCTCAGAACCTGTTGAAGCACACGAAGATATGCTTATAAGCGAAGAAGAATTGGATTTTTTTGAAAAATATTCTCAAGCCCAGTTAATTGAAGACACGGAAGATGCGGCCATGCCCTCTGCCGTAGAAGAGTTTCAGGAGGAATATATCTCCGCGAGTTTTCCCGAAGAAAGTGCAGAAGAATACACAGAAAAAGAAATAATTAAAAACCCTTTATTAGAAGATGTTCCCATTAAAGAGGAAGTCCAAGAAGAGCCTCAAGAAGAAATTATACAGGAAGAATATGACGAAGACTCTTTATACGAACCAATGACAGAAGAAAATCAAGTCGAAGAACTTATTGAAGAGATACAAACAGAAGAAATTCCTCCTGCCGCCAAAGAAACAATAAAAGAGGAAACCATAGAAGAAGTTAAGAAAGAGCCTGTAAAGGAAACTCCTCCACTGAGACCGATTATCGAAACTATTGAAGATGATACTCCGCCTGCAAATAAGTCTGAAATATGCTATACGGTTGAAGAAGAAAATCTTACATCAACCATAAACACCCCAAAGTCTTTTATAGAGGAGATAGACGAAGAAGAACCACTCTCACAAGTCACACCGATAAAACAAACGCGTGTTACTCCTGCCGAAGATGTGCAAAAACCTGCCGCAAAAGAAACGCCTAAAAAAGCGGAACCTGAAGCGCCTGCCATAAAAAACGCCCGGGAAATTGAAGACAACTTTGATAAAATGCTCGAAGAAAGCACCAAAACTTTAGAAGATAACGACAAGCTTGTCATAAACGAAAACGTCTCCATTGACCTTTCAAAAATTAAAGAACACATCCCTACAGACGATGACAATCTTCCGATTTTCCCTACAGACGCGGTTGTTGAAAGCGGCGTAGAAAACTTCTCCGAAGGGGACGACGTGGAGCATGACAAATACGGACATGGCAAAGTTACAAAGGTTGTAAATTACGCCAACCGCTGTCTTTTACAAATCGAATTTAGTGAAGTAGGCAAAAGACTTTTAGACCCCAGAATTGCTCACATCAGAAAACCTGTACAAGCACAGGAGTAAACTGCTTCGTCTCATATTTAAAAGGGGTGCCGTTAAGAAATGTTGTTTAAATCAATGTATTCAACAGCATCTTCAATAGTGTCAAAACTAAATATTACATTGTTCAAAAACACATAATTTAAGGCCTGTTTAACATCCTCAGAAGGCTTGACGAGAGCAAAAATACCGTCTTTTGAAGAAGTAGACTTGTATACTTCCGCAAAAATGTTTGAGTAAACATCAGAAAATATTTTAATGTGCTCCATATTAAAAATTATATTCTGACGGCCGGTTAGAACATTTTTATTAACCTCGTTAATAATTTTTTCAACATAACGTTGATTGTTTATCTTGTAAATTGAAAACATACAGATATTATCATTAATGTAATATCTGTGAAACTCTTCGTTTGTAAACTTGCTTGTGGCATTTGAAATAAAACGCATAACTTTTTCATGCCAGTCGGGCTGTTTTGAAATAAACTCATCCACACCTAACTTGTAACATTCTTGAACCATTTTCTTATCATCTGTTCCGGAAATAACAACAAGTTTAAAGTCGCGGTTTTCCTTATCTTTAATTTCCTGCGCTTCCTTTATTAACTCAAAACCGTCTGCCGAGTCAGGCAGGAACAAGTCTATAATTATATAGTCAAAAGACTTTTTCTTAAGTTCTGCAAGTGCCTCTTCTTTGTTTCTTGCTACACATATAGTCATACCGATTTTTTTAAGCATGGAAGTAAGTTGATAGATAGAAAGTTCCATATCATCAACTATAAGCACATTTAAACTCTCTGCAGTAAAAAAGCTCAAAGGATAATTAAAAAAATTAAGCTTTTTTTCTATAGCAATGAGCGCTTTTGAAATGTCGCTTTCGCTTGCAAAATCAGGGTTAACATCTAAATCAGCTATCTTTATCAAATTTAAGAGCTGCTCTCTCGTCATTTCAATTTTGTCGTTCATGATAGATATTATAACAAGGAAGGAGTAAAAAAGAAAGCAAGCTTTTTTTCCGCGAGCGGCGTGTTAAAATGGCGAAGCCATTAGTACAACCAATATTTTTAAATGACAATAAGCTTTACAAGTTTAATAATCTAAAATTTATTCTGAACTATTTGCGATATACATTTATTAATTATCCTTATAAATAGTCACGGCATTATTTTTGTAATATAATAATACCTAAATAAATTGAGGTGAAGGATGATACAAAAGACTTTGAACACTTCCGCTTTCGGAAAAAACGATATAAGAGGGATTTTCCCTTCTCAAGTCAACTCGGAGTTATTTTTCTACACAGCTCTGGGTTTTGTTAAATGGACAAGACTTCAGTATTCCAAGCTTAATGTGGTCAAAACTACGTCAGACCTTACCTTTTGTGTTTGTATGGATGCAAGACTTCACTCACCGGAACTTAAAAAATCTCTAACAGAGGGCATTTTAGCCACAAGCGCGAATGTTGTTGATATCGGTCTTGTCCCGACGCCGCTCGGATATTTCAGTGAATTTGCAAATGTTAACTGTGGAAGCGATGAACAAATTGACGGTGCTCTTATTATAACCGCATCCCACAACCCTTCCGAGTACAACGGCCTCAAGATGACTTTTAACAAAAAATCCTTAAACGAAGAACAAATTCAGGAAGTTAAAAAATATACTCTTGAAGCTTATGAAAAACAAAATTTTTCAACAGGGGCAATAGCTGCGGGCAATTTATACACATGTGACATTATCCCTCTATACATTGAAAAAATTTCTAACAACTTTGCAGCAATAGGTGAAGGTATAAAAATTGTAGTAGATTCAGCAAATGCCACAGGTGGTGTTGTGGCTCCCGAACTTTACAGAAATTTAGGATGTGAAGTCATAGAGCTGTTTTCAGAACCTGATGGCAACTTCCCAAATCACCACCCGAATCCGAGTGACGAAAAAACACTTGATGTTCTTAAAAAAACGGTTGTTGAAAATAAAGCAGACTGCGGCATAGCTTTTGACGGAGATTCAGACAGAATAGGAGTTGTAGATTCAAACGGCAACTCACTCTCCGGTGATAAACTTCTTTTAATATTTGCTACAGACCTCATAAAAGAACTTGTGCCCAGGGGCGAAACTCCCGTCATAGTCAGTGAAGTGAAGTGCTCACAAGTACTTTATGACACTATTAACAACTGCGGCGGTAAAGCCATAATGCACAAAACAGGCCACGGCTACATAAAGTCTAAAATGAGAGAAACAAAAGCGCTTTTGGCGGGCGAAATGAGCGGTCACATATTCTTTAAAGACAGATATTACGGTTTTGACGATGCTATTTATGCAGGCTGCAGACTAATTGAGATTATTGCAAAAAATAAAAAAATAAACTCAGACTTTAAAATCTCAGACCTCTTGAAACCTTTTGACGAAGTTCATCTTTCAAAAGAAGTCCGCCTGCACTGTGAAAACAAATATAAAGCAGCAGTTTTAAAAGAACTCGAAGCTAAAATAAATGAAGAAATGTTTGGCTCAAAAATAATAGAAATTATTACAATAGACGGTTTGCGCATAATATTTAAAGACGGTTTTGCACTTATCAGACAAAGTAACACAGAGCCTGTATTTACAATGCGTTTCGAAGCTAAGACTAAAGAAAAATGTACACACTACGAAAAAACTCTAATAAAGGCAACCGAAAGTATAATAAACCTCATTAGCACTTCAGGTGAGTTGGTTTAAAATTGACTTGCTATAATAAAGGCTGTTATGAAAAAATTATTAACGATACTATGTTTGATATTCACCTTTTGCATTATATGCACCTCGACACTTGCTGTTGAGTCGGTGAAAACGCAGCTTGGGCGGATAGAACAGAGTATATGGGGTTTTGAGTATTCGACTGAATCCGACTCAGACCGTCTAAAGCGCATCGAGCAAAGCGTTTTAGGTTCTGCGGGTAAAGGCTCTGTAGAAGAGCGTGTTACTCTCTTAAATCAAACTCTTGGCATAGAGTCTGATGACACAGCCAAAAAAGTGGCACAAGAAGTTCAAGACCTTGCAGTCGATGACGGTATTTCATACCCTATTGTTGACAGACTAGAAATGCAAGTTTTAAGTAAAACGTATGACGGCAGTGTATATACCCGTCTTGAGCGTCTTGAAAAAGAAATCTACGGCAATAAACAAGAAGGCGATCTTGACGCCCGTCTTACAAGGATTGCGGCAAGCGTAAATATTGACGTTAAAAGAACGCCTGATGAAGCTTCGGATCTTTATTTGCAGCTGTCGCTTTTAGAAAATAATCTCTTCAAAAAGTCTTATGACGACGAACCTATGGAAATGAGACTTGCCCGGCTGGAAAGTAAAATCTTCCAGCGGGATTTCGTAGACGACAATGAAGACCAACGCCTCCAAAGACTTCAGGCGGCATCAACGGCCAAGAAAACCGCCAAATACTACGACGCCAACAAAGCAGCCAAGTACGCATCTACAGGCATGCAAATAGGAACAATGATTCTCATGATTCTTGCCCTTATTCTATAAACCACCTTAAGGTATGACTTTTTGACTTAACCCATTAATAAATACTATGGCAGCGCCATGATAATTTAATCAACACTGTCTAAGGATAATTTGTTATGTTTAAAAAAATATGTGTTTTTATTCTATTTTCAATAATATTTTCAGCAGCTAAAGTTGACGCAGCTACACTTTCAGGCGGCGTAAGCTCAACGGATGTTCTGGGTGAATTTTATGGTACCTGGCATGTAACTTCTAAAGTTGTTGAAACAAATAATCCGCAAATTTTTAACAAAATGAGCGTGGATATTTGGCAAATGTCAGGTTACAACAACGTGCTTGTTCTTACCAATCCCGAATCCGGTGCAACATCATCCATTTCCATAGAAGATAAAAATGTAAACGGGAAAACTTTAAAATTTACACGGGTAAAAACCGAACGTGTAGGGGGTGAAGAAATAGTCTACACGGAGATTCCCGAGCTTACCATAGATAACCGTGTCTTTAAAGGTTTTGATACATATATTGTCGAACGGTATAAGAATGGGGTATTATACAAAAAAGATACTATCAAATATAAGATAGTGGGACAGAAGATGATGGGGGGAGATAACCTTGGAGGAGCTTTTTGAATGTATAATACTGGGCGGCGGCCCTGCGGGCATGGCGGCGGCCATATATTGTGCGAGAGGTGCGCTTAAAACAGCCATAATAGACATTTCTATGTTGGGAGGAGCGCCGACTAATTATCTTGAAATTGAAAACTACCCGGGATTTGCCCACATAGGCGGATATGACTTGAGTGAAAAGTTTGAAGAACACGTTGATAAGTTTAATGTGCAAAAATTCCCCATGCAAGAAATTGTAAGTGTCGACTTGGAATCAAACCCTAAAATTATAAAAACCCTGGAACATGAATTTCATACCAAAACCATAATTATAGCTACAGGAGCTTCTTTTACAAAGCTGGGCTGTAAAGGCGAGCTTGAGAATATAGGAAAAGGCGTAAGCTATTGTGCAGTCTGTGACGGCGCATTTTTTAAAGATAAAGTTGTGACTGTTGTTGGAGGCGGCAATACGGCCATCGAAGAAGGCTTGTACCTGACCCGTTTTGCAAAAAAAGTTTATATTGTCCACAGAAGAGACGAACTTCGGGCGGACAAAATCCTTCAAAAACACGCGTTTGATAATGAAAAAATAGCTTTTGTCTTCGATTCTGTAGTTGAAGAAATAAAAGCCGAAGAAGGCAGAGTAAAAAGTGTAATTATAAGAAACACCAAACTGGACGCAATCCGCGAGCTTGAGACAGACGGAGTATTCCCTTTTATAGGCTTTACGCCAAACGCAGAGCTTTTTGATAAAAAGTTAAAACAAAACGAACAAGGCTTTATTTATACTGACAAATACCGTGAAACAACTATCAAAGGAGTGTTTGCCGCAGGTGACGTAAGGGACACCCCTTTAAGACAAGTTGTAACCGCTGTTGCTGACGGCGCTATTGCGGCGTCAAGCGCCGTAAAATATGTCGATGCCACAATAGATATGTTTACTTAGAAGACTACCACACAGACTTACAAAATTTGTTTTTTATTCCTGTATGTAGTCGACCTATCGGATGTGAACCAGCCGGCGGCTTGCGAGAGCAAGGCGGCAAGAGTGACATTGGACGCGGTTTCGTAGAACATTCAACTTGTTGAATACTACAGAACTTAATATTCTGTTACAAAGACCAAGAACCTGTCAATTTCCATGTTTTGAAATACTTTATTAATGTAAGGAAGTTTAGTTATTTTAATTCATTTACGGAAATAGGATAGGTTAGTTATGGTTTCACAAGTTAGTACAGCGCAAGCGTTGAGATATATTCAAGGTATGCCGACAACAGATCAAAAAACTTCTGTTTTAAAAGATACTTTTAGCCCTGTGTCTTTAGGTCTTTCAACTATATTCAGCGGAACTCCTCAATATTTAATAAAAAACAGAAAAGAAATAGCCGAGTTGGGAATAAAAACTGTTGATGGAAACCTTAAACAAATTGCAGATGCTGCTAAATCAACAGCGGGAAGTACTCCTGAAAAAGTCGGTATTTTCAAAAAACTCGGAAACAGCATTTCAAAACTTATTCCTGAAAGCATTAAAAATTCAGGTTTGGGAAAACTTGTTGGCAAATATAAAGTGGGCGCCTCCATGGTCGCATTTGATGTTGCAATAGGCACAGTTACCGAAGTTATTCCTGCTTTCAAAGAACTTGGTGCAGGGGAAGGCTTTAAGCAAATCGGCAAAACTGTTACACAAGCTGTAGGATATGCGGCAGGATATGCAGGCGGTGCTGCTCTTGGAGCAAAAATAGGCGGAATAATAGGTACCGCAGGCGGACCTTTGGGTACTGCCATTGGAACTTTACTGGGTATGGTTGGCGGTGCTCTTGTAAGCGGCATAGTAAAAAAAGTAACCGGCCCAAGTGCAAGTGAGAAAATAGCAAAGAAACAAGAAGAAGAACAAGCTGCTATGGTTGAACAAGACCCTCAAGCAATGGCAGAACTTCAACAACTTGTAGCTCAGCAAGTAGCTCAAGACCAGGCAGCAGGCAATGTTACGGAAGATACTCAAAGAATGGCAGCTTATGCTCAAACAGCAAATACAGCCTCTACAGCATCTTACGCAACACCTACTTTCACAGGTACAACAAGCACAACCGGTGCAACAAACACAATTGGTACAACAGGCACATACAACCCTTTTACAACATCTTCTATGTACAACGGAAACATAACTTTAGCAGACCCTAATATGTACGCTGTACCATCAAGCCACTATGAACAACAATCAAACTTCAGCGCAGTAGCATAAAACCAATCCTCCAATATCTAATATCAAAACCCGCTTGCAGAAGCGGGTTTTCGACATGCATTTTTTAAAAAATGCATTATTATCTTGCACCAAAGCAGCAAAAAGAACTTTCTATACAAAGCAAAAACGCAACAAGAACTGCCAAATAAACATTCACTTGTAGGAGAGTGAGGTTTATAGTAATATTATGCAATGAAAAAATCTACTATCAGCGCAAGCGTAGTCGGAGCAACAGGATATAGCGGACAAGAGCTTTTAAGGCTTTTATATACTCACGAAAATGTGGAGATAAAATACATCTCTTCTCACAGCTATGTCGGGAAAAAGTATTCTGACATATACAGAAATTCTCCCTTAGATATGGTTTGCTCTGAGCAAGACATTGAAAGGTTTGCAAAAGACAGCGATGTTGTTTTTATAGCTCTCCCCCATGGCATTGCAAGTAAACAGGTAACAAAAAGCGTACTTGAAAATACCAAAATAATCGATCTCGGCGCAGATTTCAGACTAAAAGATAAAAATGTATATGAACAATGGTACGACGTGGAACACCATGGCGCAAACCTTTTAGATGAAGCGGTTTACGGCCTTCCCGAACTTAACCGTGAAAAAATTAAAAACGCAAAACTTTTGGCCAACCCGGGCTGTTATGCGACATGCTCAATTCTGTCCTTAACTCCGCTTGTTAAAAAAGGTTTGGCGAAAAAGATAATAATAGACGCCAAGTCGGGTGTTTCGGGCGCGGGGAGGTCATTAGCGACTGATACACTATACTGTGAGTGCAATGAAACCATAAAAGCTTACAAAATAGGTACACACAGACACACTCCGGAAATCGAGCAGGTACTGAATTTTGAAAAACTCACATTCACGCCGCATTTAACACCTATGAACCGCGGAATTCTGGCAACATGCTATGTTGAGCCCGTATCTGATATTTCGCAGGAAGAGTTGAATAATCTCTATGCAAATTTTTATAAGGATGAATATTTTGTACGAATAATCACCGACGGGACGTCAGCCGAAACCCGTTGGGTCAAAGGCTCAAACTTTTGTGATATAAGTGTATTTAAAGATGAACGCACAGGCGGCATTATTGTAACCGGTGCAATTGATAATTTGGTAAAAGGCGCAGCAGGACAGGCTATACAGAACCTAAACATTATGTTTGACTTAAAAGAACAAACAGGTTTGGAACAACCGCCAATATTCCCGTAGCAATGAGAAGAAGTCTTACAGCCGAGTGAACGAGTTAAAGCGTGGGTGTAAGACACAAGGATAATACATGAGGAAAATTAAAAAAGCTGTAAACGCCCCCAGGGGTTTTGTTTCAAACGGTTATCACTCCGGCATAAAAAAACGCCGTAAAGACGTGAGCCTTATTTATAGTGAAACTCCGTGTAATGCTGCCGGCGTATTTACCAGAAATATTGTAAAAGCTGCCCCCTTGGTACTCACAAAAGAAATTGTCGAAAAAGGCGGGAAAGTACACGCTATTATTGTAAATTCAGGTAATGCCAACGCCTGCACAGGCGAAGAAGGCTTCAGGGACGCTTGTTTAATGGCACAAAAAGTACAGGAAGTTTTAAAAATCCCTGAAAGCTCTGTTCTTGTCGGCTCAACAGGTGTAATAGGCGTTAAAATGCCCATACAAAATATTTTAGAAGGCATTGAAGAAGTTTCAAAAGAATTAAGAGACTCCCAAGAGGCCGCAGCTGCTTGTGCTGAAGGAATTTTGACAACAGACACCTTTATAAAAGGTGCGGCATACGAATTTGAACTTGGCGGTAAACTTGTAAAAATAGGCGCTATAGCTAAAGGTTCAGGTATGATTCACCCGAATATGGGTACAATGCTTGGCTTTATAACAACAGATTGCAATATTTCCTCTCAAATGCTGCAATCAGCTCTTAGCGAAAGTACAGACACGACTTATAACATGGTCTCTGTTGACGGGGATACTTCAACTAATGATATGGTGCTGATTTTGGCTAACGGATTGGCTGAAAACCCTGAAATAACAGAAAAAAACCAAGATTATGAAACCTTTAAATCAGCTTTAAATGCCATAAATAAAAATCTGGCCAAGCAAATTATACTTGACGGTGAAGGCGCTACAAAGTTTATAGAGTCTAATATTAAAGGTGCCAAATCTCTTGAAGATGCAAGATGTTTGGCAAAAACAATCATCACCTCAAGCCTTGTCAAAACGGCATTTTTTGGCGAAGATGCCAACTGGGGCCGTATTCTTGCAGCAATGGGAAGAAGCGGAGTCTCGTTTAATCCCTGCAATGTTAAAATAGAGCTGTGCTCTTGCGAAAATGAGGACATGCAAGTAAATAACTCAATTGCGGTTATGGAAAACGGAACACCTACAAGTTTTGACGAAGAAGCTGCACATGAACTTCTAAAGAAAAAATTTATTAAAATAAACATTGAACTTCAAGACGGCGAAGCCTCGGCTGCCGCCTGGGGTTGTGATTTAAGTTACGAATATGTTAGGATAAACGGCGAGTACAGGACATAAATAAACGCAAGGAGCTCTGATGAGAGAATACGTTCAAAAAGTAAATATACTTATGGAATCTTTGCCCTATATAAAAGAATTCAAAGACAAAATTGTAGTTATAAAGTACGGCGGCGTTGCGCTTGAAGACGAGCGCATCAGAAAAACCATTATAAAAGACGTAGCCATGATGAAACTTATCGGTATAAATCCTGTTTTGGTGCACGGCGGCGGCATTCAAATAACCGACATGATTAAAGAAGTTAACCATGAAAGCGAGTTCATTGACGGCCTTAGGAAAACAGACAAAAAAAGCGCCCAAATTACGCAAATGGTTTTAGCGGGAAAAATCAATAAAAAAATTGTAGCTGATATTCTGGCTGAAGGTGTAGCCGCTGTTGGTATTTGCGGCACAGATGGCAATCTTTTCGAAGTTGAAAAAATTCTGCCCAACGGTCAAGACTTAGGTTACGTCGGAGAAGTGAAACACGTCAACCCGAAAATCCTTACAACACTCATTCAGGGAGACTTTGTCCCTGTAATAGCCCCTGTAAGCACCACTCCGAACGGCGATATTTATAACATTAATGCTGACTTTGCCGCCTTGGCTGTAGCGGCAGGACTAAACGCCCAAAAACTTATTTTCTTGTCAGATATTGAAGGGGTGAAACGGGATATATTTGACAGAAACTCTATTATTTCACACCTTAAGGTCGATGATGTTGAAAAGTATATTGAAGACGGCACAATAACAGGCGGTATGATACCTAAAATACAAAGCTGCAAAAAGGCTATTGAACAGGGAGTAGAGTCTGTACACATACTCGATGGCAGACTTGAACACTCACTTTTGCTTGAAATTTTTACCCCTCAAGGCGTTGGAACTATGATAGAGTGAACAAAGCTCATGATAAATGAGCGGCAGCTCTTCTTGTAGGCGACACAAGAGCCGTACAAGAGAGGGTGTCCAAAGGACTGAATAAAGAAAAATTTATTTTTCTTTATCGAGCGAATACATCACAACGGCGTAGCCGTTATGATAGAAAGGCAAACTGTTGCAAGATTTAATTAACCAAGGGCAAAAATATCTTTTTAACACATACAAGCACTACAACGTTGTTTTTGAGAGTGCTAAAAACGGCATGCTTATTGACACAAAGGGCCGTAAATATATAGATTTCGGTGCCGGAATTGCCGTAAACTCTCTGGGCTATGATGATAAAGGACTTAAAAATACTATAAAATCCCAGGCGGATAAACTTTTGCACTGTTCTAACCTCTACTACAATGCTCCGCAAATAGCTCTGGCCAAAAAACTTGTCGAGATTTCAGACTTTGACAGGGTTTTCTTTGCAAATTCAGGCACGGAAGCTAATGAAGCAGCAATAAAGTTAGCTAAAATTTGGGCTAAAGATTTTTCGGGTAATAACCGCACAAAAATTATTGCCTTTAAAAACTCTTTCCACGGAAGAACTTGCGGCTCTTTAAGTATTACAGGGCAGCCCAAGTATAAAGAAGGATTCGGGCCTTTAGTAGAAGACGTGGAATTTGCAGATTTTAATGACATAGAAAGTGTCAAAAAACTAATTGACGAGAGGACATGCGCCATATTTGCAGAGCCTATACAGGGAGAAGGCGGTGTAATAGAAGCAAAACCCGAATTTTTAAAAGGCCTCCGTCAACTTTGTGATGAAAATAACATTATGCTTGTATTTGATGAAGTGCAAACAGGCATAGGAAGAACAGGAAAGCTTTTTGCTTACCAAAACTTTGATGTCATCCCGGATGCCGTGACATTGGCCAAAGGCTTAGGCAGCGGAGTTCCTATCGGCGCGCTTTTAGCTAAAGAAAAATTCGCTAAAGCTTTTGTACCAAGCTCTCACGGTACAACATTCGGAGGCAACCCTTTTGTTACAGCCGTTGCGCTCTACGTCATAGAGCGTATAAACGACCCTGACTTTCTTAAGAAAGTCTCGGAAAACGGTGAGTATCTGAAAAATAAATTAACGGGCTTAAGTAAAGAAATTAAGGGCAGGGGGCTGATGTTGGGCATTGCTGTTGATGCCAAACCTGCCGAAATCGTAGAAAAAGCTCTTGAAGAAGGACTTTTAATACTTAGTGCAGGCGAAAATGTTATCCGTCTTGTACCGCCTCTTACAATAGAAAAAGAAACAATTGACAGGGGTTTTGAAATACTGGAAAAAATAATAAATCAACAGCTCAGGAAAGGAAATTAATATGAACGGAAGTTATAAGAAAAAGGTAGTTTTAGCATACTCGGGCGGACTTGATACGACCGTTATAATTCCATGGCTTAAAGAAAACTACAACTATGACATCATAGCTGTTTGTGTCGATGTCGGACAGGGTATGGAAACGGAAGGTTTAAAAGAACGCGCACTGAATTCGGGTGCTATAAACTACTATCAACTGGATGTTACGGATGAGTTTCTTTCAGACTATGCTTTTGAAATGTTAAAAGCAGGTGCAAAGTACGAACACCGTTACCTTTTGGGGACATCAATAGCAAGGCCTTTAATTGCAAAATGTCTGGTTGATGTTGCTAAAAAAGAAGGTGCAGCAGCTATCTGCCATGGCGCGACAGGGAAAGGTAATGACCAGGTGAGATTTGAACTCACCATAAAGGCACTGGCGCCTGAGATGGAAATCATTGCCCCCTGGCGTATCTGGGACATGCAGTCTCGTGAAGATGAAATCCAGTACCTTGTAGACAGAAACATTGAAGTTCCAATGAAAAAAGAAGACAGCTACTCGCGTGACAGAAATATCTGGCACTTAAGCCATGAAGGACTCGAACTTGAAGATCCGGCACTGGAGCCTAACTATAACAGACTTCTTCAACTTTCTGTACCGCCGGAACTAGCACCCGATGCGGCGTCTTATGTTGAGATTGAATTTAAACAGGGTATTCCCATAGCTTTAAACGGCAAACTCTGCACGGCAACTGAACTTATGCATGAACTGAACGATATAGCAGGTAAAAACGGCATAGGCATTATAGATATTGTAGAAAACCGTCTTGTAGGTATGAAGTCCCGCGGAGTGTATGAAACTCCTGCAGGCACTGTACTTTATGAAGCCCATGAGCACCTTGAACATTTGTGCCTTGATAAACAGACCTATCACTATAAAATGCAAATAGCGGATAAATTCGCAGAACTTGTTTATAACGGCGAATGGTTCTCTCCGTTGAGAAAAGCTCTCTCAACTTTTGTTGACGAAACTCAAAAAGTAGTAACGGGTAAAGTAAGACTAAAACTTTACAAAGGTAATATGATTGTTGCGGGAATTGAATCTCCGTATTCACTCTACAGTGAAAGTCTGGCAAGTTTTACAACGGGCGATTTGTTCAACCACAAAGATGCTGAAGGCTTTATTAATCTCTTCGGCCTTCCGCTTAAGGTTAGAGCAATGCTTTTAGGAGATAAGAATATTGACTAAAAATGACGGCAAAAAACTTTGGGGCGGCCGCTTCCAAAAACAAACCGATGAAGCAATGGACGATTTTAACTCTTCCATCCGCTTTGATAAACGTTTGTTTGAATATGACATAAAAGGTTCTATAGCCCATGCCGGTATGCTTTCCAAGCAGGGGATTATATCTGAAAAAGACGCTGAAACAATAATAAAGGGCTTGGAAGAGATTTTAGGCTCCAACCCCGAATTCGATATTCACGCGGAAGACATCCACATGAATGTCGAAAAACTTTTGATTGAACGCATAGGAGAAGTCGGCAAAAAACTGCACACCGCAAGAAGCAGAAATGACCAGGTAGCGCTTGATATGAGGATGTATTGCAAGGATGAAATAAACAATTTAAGAAACCTTTTGCTGAATCTCCTCAAGGTTCTTTTAAAGCTCATAAAAAAACACAAAGAAACTCTTCTTTCAGGGTACACGCACCTTCAAAAGGCTCAACCCATAACACTCGCACACCACCTTACGGCATATTTTGAAATGTTTAAACGCGACATTTCCCGTCTTGAAGATACTTACAAGCGGACAAATGTTATGCCCCTTGGTTCTTGTGCTCTTGCAGGCACAACTTATAACCTTGACAGGAAATATGTAGCAAAGGAGCTGGGCTTCGACGATATAACACTTAATTCTCTGGACGCGGTTTCTGACAGGGACTTTTGCATAGAGCTCCTAAGCTCGTGTTCTCTTATAATGATGCATTTAAGCAGATTTTCAGAAGAGATTGTGCTTTGGGCGTCTCAAGAGTTTTCCTACATAGAACTTGACGATGCTTACTCTACAGGAAGCTCTATTATGCCTCAAAAGAAAAACCCCGATGCAGCAGAACTCGTGAGGGGAAAAACGGGCAGAGTGTATGGTAATCTTATCGCGCTTTTGACCGTTATGAAAGGGCTTCCCCTTGCATACAACAAAGATATGCAAGAAGACAAAGAAGCTGTTTTTGATGCTCTGGACACTACAAAAGCCTGTATTTCAATATTTACAAAAATGCTTGATACTACTAAGTTTAAAATTGAAAATATGTTAAAGGGCGCACAATACGGCTATACAAATGCCACAGATGCAGCCGATTACCTCGTTAAAAAAGGCGTCCCCTTTAGAGATACCCATAAAATAGCGGGCGAAATTGTGTACTATTGCATAGAGCACAACAAGGCCATAGAAGAACTTACATTGGACCAATTCAGAAAATTTTCTGACCTGTTTGAAGAAGACATATATAATGCCATAGACTTGAAAACCTGCGTAGACGCCCGAAAAGTATTGGGGTCGCCCTCAAAAGAAGCGATGGAAAAAGTAATCGAACTTCAAGAAAAATATCTGGCAAAAATTTCAGAAGAAGCAGGCTAAAACCGAATTTAGAAAGGGTTAAAATGAACTTAAAAGGCAAAAATTTTATAGATTTACAAGATTTCACCGATGAAGAAATACTTTTTCTTATAGACTACGCACAAAGGCTTAAAGACGAACACCGCTCACACGCCTGCCAAAGAGAGCTTTTGGACGGCCGCAACCTCATTTTAATATTCTCTAAACCAAGTCTGAGAACCCGTGCAAGTTTTGAAATAGGCGCTATGCAGCTTGGTATGGGGACTTTAACGCTTAAGCAGGACGAAATTAATCTGGGCGTCAGAGAGACTGTGGCCGACACTGCCCGTGTAGTTTCACGTTATACAGATTGCACAATGATAAGAACCTTTGCGCACTCTGATGTAACAGAGTTTGCAAAATATTCTAAAACCCCTGTAATTAACGGTCTTACAGATGACTCACACCCCTGCCAGATAATGGCAGACCTGCTTACAATTAAAGAACATTTCGGCAAACTTAAGGGCTTAAAACTGGCTTATGTCGGAGACGGCAATAACGTAGCCAACACACTGCTTATAGGCTGTGCTAAAGTCGGTATGGATGTTACTATAGGCTGCCCCGAAGGCTACGAACCTGACGCAGGGTATTTGAACTATGCTCTCGAAAGAGCTGTTGCAAACGGTTCAAAAGCCGAGATTATAAACTGCCCGAAACAGGCCGTGGTCGGTGCAGATGTTATATATACCGACGTATGGGCAAGCATGGGCCAGGAAGAAGAAGCGCAAAAAAGAAAAGAAATATTTAAAAAATACCAGATAAATCTGGAACTTTTAAACAGCGCAAACCCTGATTCTATAGTACTTCACTGCCTCCCTGCGCACAGAGGCGAAGAGATTACGCACGATGTCTTAGAAAAACACGCCGATATTATTTTTGAACAGGCAGAAAACAGAATGCATGCCCAAAAAGCTATTATGGCGTCCATTATCAACTAAAATAAATTCTTTGACATTGAAAAAGTTACTCCGTCATGATAAAATGATAGTTGTTGTTCTAATTCACATTTACATTAAAAATAGACGCGGTTATAATAAACAAGCGAAAACATTACAATGACAAAGTCTGTATATTTCGGAAGAAGTCTTGCTGCACATCGGATTACACTTAAACGCATTCTGAAAACTACACTCTTGCATTAAAATTAAATGTTGTATTGTACAGAAGGCAGGTAAACTATGGGAAAAGGATTTATTATGCTCTACAGAGCATCGGGCTATGAAACTTTTTATTCAACTATGCGCGGCAGAATGCTCAAAAGACCGTTTTCAAACTTAAAATTGTCGGAAAAAATGCAAAGAATTTTTTACTATCTTGCTCTGGGTCATAAACGCACTTTGGGCTGGGACCCCAGATAATACAAAACATTTTATAACACCGTGCAGTAAAATCCTTGTGAAGATGGATTGTTAATAAAATTATTAACAGCTTCTATTTGCCATAAATCTTTCACTATATTAAAATTGTTCCATGACATTATTCGGGATAGATTTAAAGGCAACTCTTACTTACAAATCCTTTATGCTTCTGTATAAAGAGATTTGCACATTTTTAATAACTTTCGGAAATCTCGGCAAGGACTTTGTCCGGGTCTCAAAATATGTACTGCGTTTTCAATTTAAGTGGAAGGAAATAGTCGCCCAGTCTGCGCGTTTTGGAGTAGATTCTCTTCCTATTTCACTGACTATTGTAGGAATGACAGCGATTATTATCGCTATGCAAACCGCTCCCGAGCTTGCAAAACAAGGGCTTGGAGACTACATGGGCCTTGTATCGGCTCTTGTTATGGTGCGTGAAATGGCTGCGATTATGGCAGGTTTCGCTATTATTAACATGGTCGGCGCATCATTCGCGTCGGAACTTGCGTCAATGAGTGTAACGGACCAAATAAGCGCTATGAGAGTATTGAGAGTTGACCCTGTTGAATACCTTATATTGCCGAGGTTTATGGCAGGAGTGATTATGATGCCTTTTGTAACGGTAGTTGCGGCTACTTTCGGGCTTATCTTGGCAGCCTTTGTTTCAAAATGGACGGCAGACATTTCACTTTTAAACTTCCTGACTTCATTGTGGCAGGGGCTTTATGTAAGAGATATTTTCATAGCAATATTAAAAGCATCTGTTTTTGGTGGTACAATAGCTTTAATAAGTTGTTCTTGCGGATATTCAACTCGCGGAGGAGCTAAAGAGGTAGGCCTGTCCACAACCCGTTCGGTTGTTTGGTCTTTCCTTGCAATAGCCATATGGGACTACATATTTGCAGCAATCTTCTACCTGTAAAGGAAATTAATGGGAATTATCGTAAAAAACATTTCAAAATTATTTGCAGACAAAAAGGTATTGGACAATATCTCATTTTCCGTTGATGAGGGAGAAACTCTCGGCATAGTTGGTTTTTCAGGCAGCGGCAAAAGTACAATGCTAAAAGTCATTTCAGGCCTTTTATACCAGAATGAAGGGGAAATAATAGCTACAAACCAGGAACTTCCTCACTGTAAAGAAGAAACATTGGACAATCCGCCTTTAACCCATGACAGCAAAGGAGAGTCTTTATATTGTAATGTTCCCATACATGACGACCGCAAAAATATTGATATTGCTATGACGTTTCAGTACAGCGCGCTTTTTGATTTTCTCACCGTTTTTGAGAACATAGCTTTTCCGCTGACAGAAAGAAAAGAGTTCAGACACAAGTATTCTGAAGACCAACTTAAACAAATTGTTGCCGAAAAACTCAAACTTGTCGGCCTGGAAGGCATAGAAGACAAGTACCCTCCCGAGCTTTCAGGAGGCATGCAAAAGCGTGTAAGTTTTGCCCGCGCCATTGTAACGAATCCGAAAATTATTTTATATGATGAACCCACGGCGGGCTTAGACCCGGTATCGTCAACTGTTATAGAGGACTATATTGTTCATCTTAAAAACGAACTAAAAGCGTGCTGTATAGTCGTAACGCACCAACTTTCAACCATAAAAAGGGCTACCGATAAAATTATTATGTTGTATGATGGTAAAGTGGTTTTTTCGGGAACTACAGAGGAGATGCTGAGAGGCACCACACCTTATACAAAACAATTTGTTTCGGCTTCGTTGGATGGCCCTATGGACATATTACACAGTACCGAATAGAATAGATAAATATGGATAAAACCACTAAAGTATCATCTCTAAAAGTGGGCGCGCTGACACTCGTTGCCCTTTTAATACTCATTTTTACAGTTCTTTGGATAAAAGGACGCAGTCTTTCTGCAGGAGAGAGAATCGAAGTTATTTTTAAAGACATAAACGGTATGCGTGCAGGTTCAGGGGTTCAAATGATGGGCTTTAGAGTTGGTCAGGTTGAGGAAGTCGAGCCGGTTATTAACGGTAAAGACAGCCATGTCCGTCTGCGTTTTGTAATAACCGAAAAAGATGTTAAAATTCCTGATGTTTCAACCATTTCTATTCAACAATCAGGAATTATAGGCGAACAGTTCCTTGAAGTCACGCCGCCTAAAGTAAGAACTTTATACACAGGAACAGACAGTGATGCAACAAAAATCATTAAAGGCGACAACGTTTTTATGGACTTTAACGGTCAACTGCGGCCTATCGCAAATGTCGTCAATGCCGAAGTAGTTCAGAAGTTTCAAATCCCTGCCACATTGCGTGACAGAGTAAAAACAAAAAATGCCTTAAAAATAGACTATATGATTAACCTCCCGGGTCTTATACTTGACCCCGACAGCCTTGAAGCAAAGTTTACAAACCATAGTCTTGTTTTCTATGTTGTGGGCAACTATGAATCGCCGAAGTATCCCGAAACAAAATCAAAATACACTGTCATAGAGCCTATGCGTCTTAGTGATTTTATGGATTTACAATACAAATCTGCCCGCGCGCTTAATGAAACAAATGATAAGATATCCCAGATTCTGTCCCAGGAGCTTATTTATGAAGTTCAGGAAAGTGTTAAAAACGTTAATAACCTTACATCTCAAGCTCTGACAACATTGGGTAAGGCGGAAGCGTTGATTGATACTTCACGTCAGGACATCAGTTCAATATTGAAACAATCTGACCAACTCATAAACAAACTGACAACACTTGCAGGCAACATAAACGACCTCGTGGGAGATAATTCCTTAAAAGAAGATTTACGAACTACGGCAAAGTCTGTCACCAGACTTTCAGATAATGTAAACAGTATTCTTGAAGACAAAAATACAAAAGAAATAATCTCCAACATGGATGAAATTTCACGTAACCTTGCCGACATTTCTCTCTATGTAAACGAGTTCACCAAGGACGAAAAACTTAAAAAAGAACTCAAAAACGTTGTTTACAACCTAAACAACGTAACAGAGTCGGTTAACTATACTCTTAAAAGCTTGAATGAGCTGGATGATTGTGAAAAGGTAAAGTTAAAAGACTCACTTGCGGATATTACGGTTATCACACGCAACTTAAAAACATTTACAAAAAAACTCAACAAAAGATTTTTACTGTTTAGATTAATGTTTTAAAATAGGTTAAATGAAACAAGCTGTTCAAAAAGTACACTATACTTCTCCCGTACCGTTTTTATGGAGCGTGCTTTTGGGTATGCCTTCGCTGTTTTACCTTGTTTTTATAAGTCTTAAAAATGCTTTTTATAAATTCGGTATTTTGAAATCCAAAAAAGTAAACGCCAAAGTAATATGTGTCGGCAATTTAACTACAGGCGGTGTCGGTAAAACCCCCATAACATGCGCTCTGGCAAATTATCTGGCAGGGCAGGGTAAAAAAGTTGCCATTCTCTCGAGAGGTTACGGCGGAAAGCTTGACAACAAACAAGTCAATGTAGTAAAAGACTATGAAAAAATTTTAATAGAAGATGCCGCACTATGCGGTGATGAACCGTATTTAATAGCTCAAACCACACAAAACACGCCCGTTCTTACATGCAGGGACAGAGTAAAGGCGGCAGAGTATGCAATAGAGAACTTCCACTCTGAAATTTTACTTTTGGACGACGGCTTTTCTAACAGAAAAATACACAAAGACATAAACATTTTAGCTGTAGACGCCCGTAAAAAATTCGGAAACTCATTTGTTTTGCCTCTGGGACCTTTAAGAGAGCCTATAATAGAACTTAAACGGGCACAGAAAATCGTTTTGGTCGACAAAACTCCCTCAAGGCCGCCCGATTCAAGTATAAACACCGAATACCTTGAGCCTGAACCTATTTCACCCGAGATTGAAAAAGAGATTATATATTTTGAAACAAAAAACCTGCCCGTTTACCTCTGTAAAATGATAAAAGACAAGTATTATAACGCTTTAACGCAAGAAGAATTTACACCCGAAGAGCTTCCCCGTGCCGTTGCGTTTTGTGCTATAGGACAGCCAAAACAGTTTTATGACTACCTGCGGCACGACTTTAATGTCATATCAACCCGTGATTTTGACGACCATTATCTATATGAAGAAAAGGACATTAAAAAACTTTCCGAAGAAGCCCGAAAATTGGGGGCGTTTTTGCTGACTACCGAAAAAGATGCCGTTAAAATTGTTCCGATTCTTAAGCAGGCAAATACTATAGCACCTGTGCTTGTGCTAAAATTAAAACCTGAACTGGATATTAAAGGATTAGTTTTTTGAATAACTTTAAAAACCCTTATGACATAAAAATCTCATACGAAGTGTTTCCTCCAAAAGGCGATGATTCCGAAAAAAAGATTAACACCCTTATCGGGGAGATGGATAAACTCAAAAAGTTTTCTCCGGAGCGGATTTCTGTAACATACGGCGCAGGCGGCTCAAACTCTAAAAATTCATTGGAAATCGCAAGCCGCATAAAAAATGAACTTGATATTAAAGCTATGCCGCACTTTACCTGTATGTGCTCTTCAAAACAGTTTATCGAAAACTATATTAAAGAAATCGAAAAAGAAGGTTTTTCTGAAATTCTTGCCCTGAGAGGCGACAAGCCAAAAGACATAGATGCTTGCTACAATGATTTCAAATACGCAAACGAACTTGTGGAGTTTTTGAAAGAAAAAACAGACTTAAACATATCTGTCGCAGGGTACCCTGAAAAACATCAGGACGCCAAAGACATCTACACCGACATTGAAAACCTGAAACGCAAGGTAGACGCAGGCGCTAAAACAATCTACACACAATTGTTTTTTGACAATACCAGCTTTTATAAATACATGCAGCTTGTAAGAGATGCAGGAGTAGAAATCCCTGTTATCCCGGGGATTTTGCCGATTACAAGCTTTAGCGGTCTTACGAGAATGGTAGATATGTGCGGGGTTGTTGTTCCCAAAAGCCTTATAGGGCGTTTTGAAAAGTATAAAGACAGAGAAAAAGACATCATAGAATTGGGCATAGAGTTTGCAACATTCCAATGTCAGGAACTCATGGACTCAGGAGTTTCGGGTATACATTTTTACACTTTAAATAAAGCTCACTCAACTTCCGAAATACTTACTAACTTGCTCTAAGCCCTTATCCTTTGGCGGCATGGGGGTTAATTTTGTTCTTAAATCTTGTTGTAGAGCCCTGGAACAACAGTTCAAAACTACCTGTGGGGCCGTTCCTTTGTTTTGCAACTATAACCTGCGCTTTGTTTTTCAGTTCGGGATTTTCTTTGTCGTAGTATTCTTCCCTGTATATAAACATTACAATGTCCGCGTCCTGCTCGATAGCGCCTGATTCTCTCAAGTCTGACAGCATCGGACGCTTGTCGCCGCGGTCTTCAACTTTCCTTGAAAGCTGCGAAAGCGCAATAATAGGAACGTCAAGTTCACGAGCCAGAGACTTCAAGCCGCGTGAGATACTTGAAATTTGCTGTGTCCTGTCTGTCGAACTCCTGTCTTCAATAAGCTGTAAATAGTCTATAATTACCAAACCAAGGTCAGGGTTTTTCATTTTCAGCCTTCTGCATTTGGCACGAATCTCGGAAACACTTATGCCTGCTGTATCATCAATGTGCAGCGGTGCTTCATGGAGCACATTCATAATGTTTGTTATCTTTTCCCACTCGGCAGGCTGCAGCTCCCCTGTTCTTACACGTTGTGCATCAATTTCGGCTTCAGCGCACAAGACCCTTTGAGTCAGCTGTATTTTGGACATCTCAAGAGAGAATACAGCAACAGGTTTTTTAACACGAATCGCAACGTTTTGAGCCATATTCAACGCAAAGGCCGTTTTACCCATGGAAGGACGGGCGGCCAAAATTATTAAATCCGACTTTTGAAAACCCGCGGTAAGATTATCAAGCTCGTAATAACCGCTTGGAATACCTGTGTATGTACCCCTGTTGTTAAAACGGTATTCAATCTGCTCGACGGTTTGCATCAAAAGATTTGTCAGAGGTTCCATTTCCTGAGAAGCTTTACGCTCCGCAATATTAAAAATCACCTTTTCGGCATTTTCCAATGCAGTCTGTGAATCCGCGCTCGCATACGTGGTTTCTATAATGCCGCTGCCGGCGTTAATAAGCTCTCTTTTAACAGAGTTTTCTTTGATGATATTGGCGTAATACTCTATGTTAGAACTCAAAACGGTATCAATGGTTAGGTCGTTTAAATATTCTCTTCCGCCAACCTTTTCAAGCTGGTTATGCGAACTTAAATGTTCGCCCACTGTTATAACATTTATCGGTTTATTTTGATTGTAGAGTGTAAAAGCCGCTTCATATATTATTTTGCTGACGGGCTTGTAAAAAGATTCAGACTCAAGGATTTCTACTACACGGTTCATGCCGTTTGAATTTATAAGAATGGAACCTAAAACCGCATCCTCTGCTTCAGAGTTGTGCGGCGGCACTTTACGGGTGATATTTTGCTGCACCTGTGTACTCAAATTCCCTCCTGATAAATTTTGTAGTTGATTAAATAACTCGAGCTTCGCCTGTTGGAACTCGCTCATTATAACCTGGGCTTCTCCCGTTGGAACTCGCTCACTCAGGAATCGAAAACTTCATTTTCATTCCATTCGCTCGCTCATTATAACCTGGGCTTCTCCCGTTGGAACTCGCTCACTCAGGAATCGAAAACTTCATTTTCATTCCATTCGCTCGCTCATTATAATTATATGCCATTCGCTCGGGCATGAGAGATTTTAACATAAATGATTTACAAAAATTAAAATGCATAATTCAGAAACTCACGAGAGCAAAATGCACAATTCTAAAGTCCCGATAAGAAAATTTTACTCTAAAACAATACACAATAAGCAGCTATAACAGCACTCTGAAGTATTATACTTAGGTATAATACTTCCTATACAAAGGTCTAAGAAATCATACATATGGAGTATAAAGTATGTCCAAAACGAGCCGTAAAGAAAAATATGTAAAGTACAAACCACTACCGCAAATGAATTTTTGCTGTGAGAGGAAAAAGGAGATCGAGAAATGGGCATCATTATCAACACAAACGTGGATTCGCTCAAAGTTCAAAGGAACTTGAATAATGCGACTGCACAAGCGTCGTTGGCGATGGAAAGATTAACAACCGGCTTAAGAATTAACAATGCCGGTGACGATGCTGCGGGCCTTGTAATTTCAAAAGGAATTGAAACACAACAACGCGGTTCTGAAGTCGCTATTAAGAACGCACAAAATGGTATCAACATGTTACAAACTGCTGAGGGTAACCTGGCACAAATGGCAGAACACTTACTTGCAATTCACGACCTGACGCTTCAAGCCATGAACGGTGGTTACGGTGTAACCGAGGTTCAGGCTCTGGAAGATGAAGCGTTGTCACGTGCGCAAGAGATTGACAGGATTGCAAACAGCGCAATGTTTAACGAATTCAAATTATTCGATAAAACTATTGACGCTACAGATCCAAGGTCTGACCTTTTGTTACAAATCGGTACTAACTCAGACAAAGATACAAACACGATTACCATAACAAAAGTATTCTATAACGCTGAACTATCAACATTAACAGGCGGTACTATCAGTAGTACCGGTACTAACCAGTTAGCATTTGTGGACAAATCCGGTGCTGATCCGGCAATTCAAGACAGAGCTTCATTTGAAGCGCTTCTTGATAATGTTAAAGTTGGCATTAAAGAAATTTCAGCAAGGCGCGGAGTTATAGGTGCATCTTCAATCCGATTGAATGCAGCAGTAGACAACTTAACAATACAAAACGAAAACCTGTCTGCCGCAAACTCAAGGATTAAAGACGCGGATATTGCAAAAGAATCTTCAAACTATACTAACAAAACGATTCTGCAGCAAGCATCAGCATCCTTGTTGGTTCAAGCCAACCAAGCTCCTTCTATCGCCCTTACTCTAATATAAGCTTAGTCGACGGGTTGACTGTGAAGGTATTCACCGGGATCGGTTAACCCCTCGATCTCCGCCTTAGTGACGGAGCGTGAGCGAAGGAACTACGGCACATAAATTTAATCCCCAAGCTGTCACCAAAAAGAAGAGCCCCTTAAAAGCTTTAAATATCTAACTGGTGATGGCAATACAGACGAGGTCGGAAACGACCTCTTTTTTTATGCATAAGCCAGAAGTAGGTCTGCAGGGCTTGCACCCTGCGAGTATCACAGAGAGTAACGCTCATACTTCGCTAACTCTCTAGTGTCGTTCAGCAAGCATGCAAGACCGTACGTATTGATGGCGAGAAGTGAGTGGAAAGTGGTGTTTACACCAATTTTCCCCACGAACGTCAGCTCCTCTTGTAGGCGACATAGAAGCCGTACAAGGGAGGGTGCAGTTTATCTGCCGAGCCAAAAGACCATAGGTCTTATAGGCGACGCTGTGAAGGCTTTGCCTGAACGAACAAACTGCCTTGCAGTTTGACAGGAGCAATGCATAAACACCTTAGCTTTTGGCAATCCACTCATCCATTTTTACATAGCCGTTAATTCTGCCGTCATCTATAGAATAGCTTCGTTCCATAACTCTGGGTGTATTATCACCGTTACCCCAGGTATTGCCCTCGACTGTATAAACTTTGCCGTTTTCAACTTTTTGGACAATTCCTATGTGACCTTGCCCATTGTTCAAAAATCGTACAAGGTCTCCGGGCTTTGGTGTATAGTTTTCTTTGAAGGCGTACACGCCCGCTTTAGTTGCCTTTGCTTGTATCGAAGAGCATGAAGCTTCATAGCCCATCGGGTTCTTGTCACCGTAAGTTTGCTTCAAGCACCAGGAAACAAAGCTCGCACACCATGCTGCACCATTGTCTTGACCATTACGATACTTCGCAACTTCTGAACGGCTGCTTGTTCCGAGTTCTCCGGCTGCTGTTGTAAGAAGCGACTTAGACCATTCACTTGCAGGAGCTGAGGAAACGTCAATCCTTGCGCTCTGGCTGCTTTGATTTGTAGAGGAACTGCTTTGAGTCGAAGGCTGGCTGCTTCTAGCCAAAGAAGAGCTTTTGAAATTTGATGTTATTGATGCAAAAGACCTTGAAGAGTTACTTGTCACGCTTTCTAACGCTGCAGAAATACCGCTTTGTTTAGAGCTCGATGAAGTTTTAAAATCAATATCAATCTCGGAAACACCGCTAAGGCTCCCGTTTGAAACTGAGCCATTTGAGAAACCATTTTGTGCTAATTCCGAATAAAAAATAGAGTTATTTTTTAAAATAGCCAATGTTTTGTCGTTGAATAAATCGACAGAACTTTGATTTAAAAAGGAACCCGAATAAGCAGGATACTTATTAATATTGTTATTCGTCAGTGGTGTCAAGTTAAAAATTCCTCATTAAATTTATAATATATATATGTAAAATATATATTTCTTATATTATTGCTATTTTAAGAATGTATTGAGCGAATTTATTTACAAATCGTAACATTTCGCCTGACGGTGAATTCCGGTCAGTCTTCCGTGCTAGAATGTCTCTATGGCTAAGATTAAAACAAGGTGGGTGTGTCAGAGTTGTGCCTATGAAAGCGCATCTTATCTGGGAAGATGTCCTGATTGTGGTGAGTTTGCAAGCTTTTGTGAAGAAACAATTTTAAGTGCTTCTCCTTTGACTGCACAAAATATTGTCCGCTCTGATGATAAAATTTTTGCGCCAAGCCTTATAAATGAAATCGAAGTAGATGAAACCATACGCATCTCAACAAGTTTTGAAGAATTTGACAGAGTTTTGGGCGAGAGCCCAAAAAGACATGGCGAGAGCCCAAAAAGACATGGCGAGAGCCCAAAAAGACATGGCGAAAGCCCAAACAGAAAAGGCGGCGGTTTTGTACAAGGGTCGCTTGTTCTCTTGGCAGGCGACCCCGGGATTGGAAAGTCCACTTTAATCCTTCAGGCATGTAAAAATATCTGTAACAACGGCAAAAAGACCTTGTACGTATGCGCCGAAGAATCCGTTTCTCAGGTAAAACTGCGCGCACAAAGGCTGGGAGTAGAAGCAGGCAATCTCTATGTTACTTCTCAAAATTGTCTTGAGGAAGTTATTTTGCAAATAGAGCAGCTGACCCCCGAATTTTTGGTTGTGGACAGCATTCAGGCAGTTTACAGCTCTTCTATTACAAGTTCCGCAGGGAGCGTTTCTCAAATTAGAGAGTCCGCAAACCTCTTAATGAAAATAGCCAAACAAAAAAACATCACAACAGTTGTCATAGGACATGTCACTAAAGAAGGAAACATAGCAGGCCCCAAGGTTTTAGAGCACATGGTAGATTGTGTAATAAATTTTGAAGGGGACAAATACAAAACATACAGGATGCTTAGGAGCGTTAAGAACCGCTTCGGACCGACATCGGAAGTCGGAGTTTTCAATATGGAAGACGACGGGCTTAAAGAAATAACAAATCCCAGCGAAATGTTTTTAAGAGAAAAAGACCAATCACCAACCGAAGGATGCACGGTAATAGCAACTATCGAAGGCACCAGAACATTGCTTCTGGAGGTACAGGCGCTTGTAGGCGCAACTCCCTACCCGAGTCCGAGACGTGTAGCAAGAGGCGTTGAATATAACAGACTTCTTCAAATCCTTGCCGTGCTTGAAAAAAGAGTAGGCTTAAACCTCTCCAAACAGGATGTATACATAAATGTGATAGGCGGAATTGACATCATCGAACCTGCCGCGGACTTAGGCATAGCTATGGCTGTTCTTTCCTGTGCAAGGAGTGTTGTGGTCGACCAACACACGGTTATAATAGGCGAAATAGGCCTTAGCGGTGAGATAAGAGCTGTGGATAATATTGAAAAACGCTTGAGAGAGGCCGAAAAACTCGGATTTAAAACCGCTGTCGTGCCAAATGTTTCCGACACTGTTTCAAAAAGATTAAAAGACTTAAACATAAAAATAGTTCAGGTCTCAAGACTTGTAGACGCCATCCCTAAATGCATAGGCAATAAAGAAACAGTTAGTTCTTTGAGCTGAAAATCTCTTCTTCTTTGAGTTGCCTGTCCATCAGCTTTAGGAAAATTTCTTTTGAGTTGTTTTCACTGTACACTGCTTCATATATAGCAGCAGATATCGGAGTTTCGATATTCAGCCTTTTGGCCAGCTCAGACACCGCTTTGGATGTTTTAACACCCTCGGCAACAGAGCCTAAATCTTTTAAAATATCATCAATTTTTTTGCCCTGCGCTAACATTCTTCCCACAGTGTGATTGCGGCTTAAATGACTCGAGCATGTGGCTATAAGGTCTCCCATTCCCGACAAACCCCACATGGTTGAAGGATTGGCCCCTAAAAGTGTACTTACACGGGTAATTTCTGCCATGCCCCTTGTTAAAAGAGCGCCTCTTGCGTTGTCTCCGAATTTTAACTCATCGGCAAACCCTGCCGCTATGGCTATAACATTTTTAAGACTTCCGCCTAACTCAACCCCCGCAACATCGGAGTTTGCGTACAGTCTGAACTTGCCCTTTACACTAAGCGCTTTTTGTACCTTTTTTGCGACCTCTATGTCATCGCTCGCAACACTTGCCGCAGTCGGATAGCCTTGTAAAACTTCATATGCAAGAGTAGGACCCGACAGCACGGCAAACTTCTGCTCCGGTAAAACATCTTTTATAACTTCACTCATGCGCTTCAGAGAAGGGAGTTCTATTCCCTTTGAAGCGTTAACCACTATTTGTTCCGGCTTGATGCCTGCTTCTTTCAGCTGTTCACACACAGGCCTGACGGCAGACGTTGAAACTACAAGCAGTATAATATCCGCTCCGTCAATAGCTTCTTTTAAATTTGACGTTATCTTCACCTTATCATCAAGCTGTACTTCAAAAGGCTTCGAAGTCTTTTTTTGACTTTTTAACTCTTCACTTAAGTCTTGTTCTCTTGACCAGCCTATAATTTCGTCAAAATTTCCGGTTTCAAGCTTTGTTAAAACCAAACCCCAACAACCAAGACCTATAATACTAAGTTTCATTCCGAATCTCTAACCTATTAAATTCATTGACTTTAAATCTTTTTCTATCCTTGCATCTCTTGTACTGGCTAATGCCAAACGCTTGCAGATATCATCCCCGCAGCTGTTGTATACGTTTGAATACTTCATGTTTCCCTGCCCCATATTAGTAACTTTATTCGCAGTAAACATAACGGGGGCTATTTTCATGAAGAATCTCCTATTAAAGTCAATTGTTCAGCCAGTGTAACACACAATTTATCACTTTGCAATATCTTTACGTTTAATTTTCTCAGATATTTTATAGAAAAATATTCCAGCGCAAACCGCCAAATTCAGGGATTCAACATTGTTTGAAATATCGAGCGTAATTTTCCTGTCCGCAAGCCTTATCAATTCTTCACTCAAACCTTCGGCTTCCGAGCCGAACATCAAAATAAAATTATGGTTAAAGTCTGAAGATTCAATGTTTTCACCGTTTTTAACAACCGTTGCGATAAAAACATGCGTCTTTTTAAATTTTTCAAAATCTTCCGCGTTTTCTGTTTCAAAAACAGGTATTTTAAAAGCGTTTCCCGCTGTAGAGCGAATAACTTTGGGAGAGTAGTAATCCACGCAGTCCCCATAGAGTAAAATACCGTCAATACCGAGGGCGGAAGCCGTTCTTACAATGGTTCCCAGATTTCCTGCGTCTTTTATACCCTCAAAAAGGGCTATCCGCTTGAATTTTCTGAAATCTTCCAACTTGTACTCGGGTTTTTTAGCTATAGCAGCTGCTTTCGGAAAGCTTTTTGTGGTTGAAATTTTCTCCATTACTTTTTCGCAAGTATTTTCCTGCGTTAAAATATGCAAAATCTCAAGACCTGCCTCTTTAGCACAGGCGACCGCCTTTTCACCCTCAAGAAGCATTAAACCCTTTTCGTCTCTGTATTTTTTTTGATGCAAACTTACAAACTCTTTTACCAGTGAGTTTTGCAGGCTTGTAATTTTATGGTCTGACATAATATAAATCCGATTTTCTTACATTATAATGGAAAAATTCCCGTTTGTTTTGACCCCAAAGTTGTATTAAGTCTTTGGTATCGTAGTTTTCAAACATATTTGTAGTATAAAACCAATAACCATCAGAGTTTTTAAGTGTTAAAAGAAAGTTTATGTACTCTATCTGGTTTTTATATGTTTTTTCTTCTATTAACGGTGCCTTAAAATTTCTTCTGTGGCTGTAATACTTGTAACTCAAAGCGGATATCGGATTTACAACAACCGTTTGACCTTTTCTGTAACGCCTTTCAAGCTCTTTGAAAATTAATTTATTCTGATTCGGCATATCTTTCATATGCTTTTGCGCCTTTATGGAAGGATTTATCAAAAGAAGCGCGCTTAATATTAAAAGCACAAAAGAAGTTTTGTGGAATTTTTCAATTTTATCAAAAACCTTTGCGGCAGTTATTATAAAAAACGGTGTTAAAAAAAGTGTAACCCTGTCATAGTAAGGGTAAATATCAAAATAAGCTGCCAAAAGCACAAAAAGATAAGGCAAAATTAAAATGTCAAACCTGAATTTTCCCTTTCTGTCCTGTTTAAATACAAAAACAGCGCCTGCAGCAAACAGTGAAAAAAGAATTACGGGCGTCAAAATCGCATGCTCCTGCGGAAAAAGTTTTATAGGTTGGAAAATGTAGTAAAAGTTATTTATTACAAGTTCAAACAGATTTGAAAAATCCTTGTTTATAAAGCTTGTTGCCCAAACGCTGTTTAAAAACTCCTGATTTTGCAATGGTTTAAAGCTCACAAAATAGCAAATAAGCGCATTAAGAGCTATTATCACACTAAAAATACTAAAATTTCCATACAGCTTTTTTCTGATAGAACGTATTAAAAAAGCACACCAAATGCCTGCCGTAACAAAGATTGCAGGATGGGAATACCAGAGACAAAGCGCAAAAAACAGTCCCGTTAAAACAGGCTTTTTCATTTTTACCTCTACCGCAACGCAGGCTAAAAGTATTGCTATCAGTACATCTCCGGAATACTGCTTAAACTCCTGGCAGTAAAAAATCAGATTCGTGTTAACCATAAAAAGCAATATGGCAAAGAGTTTGGCGCTTTTTGTGTGCAAAAAAAGATTTGTCATCCAAAAAAACGCAGGAATGGCGCAAAGTCCGCAAAACAACGGAATAAAACGCAAAACATATTCGGAATCTCCGAAAAGTTTTACCAAAACTTTAGATTCAAGTAAAAAACCTGCAGGCGCAGCCTGATTGTATTTTAATACACCGAAAAGCTCCAAAACCCCCGACTGCTTGACGTTCATCCAAAGCGCCGCCTCGTCATACCATATGGAGCGGTTAAAAATATACAAATCCAGTCTGAGATATAAACCCCAAAATGTAAACAGAAAAAGGATTATCCAAAATATCAATACCCTTTTGTGCTCCAGTTTGAACTTGAGTTTTTTTAATTCCTCAGCCACGTTTTTATCCATAGTTTTTCATCCTCATTCAAGAGTTCAAAATCAATAAGTGTCTGTTCAAAAGGGAATTTTGAAAATGAAATCTTCTTGCCTTCCTCATTTATGTAAACAGTATTTTCAAGCCTCACACCGAACTTACCCTCACAATACAGCCCCGGCTCGATTGTAAAAACATTGCCCTTAACAAGTTTTTTCTTTTCCTTATCCGCAGGAGAAATGCACGGTGGTGACTGGTGAACGTTTACTCCCACGCCGTGTCCCAGAGCATGCGGAAAGTTAAAACCTTCAGGGGCTTTTTCTTTTAAAAAATTTCTGGCAGTTTCGTCTAACTCAAATCCCGAAACTGCCTTACTGTTATAAGCCCTTAAAAATGCCTGTAAAACCCTTGTATAGACCTCTTTTTGTTCTTTATCGGGTGTGCCGCATACAAAGGTTCTTGTAATGTCCGTTGCAAGGCCGCCTTTGCAGAAGCTGCCGCAGTCTAAAAGAATCAAATCACCCTCTTTGAGCGTTTTTTCAGCACTTGAAGCGCAGTAGTGTATGGAAGATGAATTCTCTCCTATGGCCAAAATTGTCTTAAAACTCAGTTCGCAAGCGCCGTGAACGAATATTTCTTCCTCAATAATTTCCTTAAGCTCGGCTTCACTTAGCCCTGCTTTAATTCTTTTTCTAAAACCCTCTAAAGCATTGTCCATATTAGAAAAACACTCTTTTAAGTGAGCAATTTCCGCATCGTTTTTTACACCCGCCATCTGCGCAATAAAGTTTTCTTTTATCTCTACCGGTTTATCAAGTGTTTCAAAATCATAAACCGAAGTGTTCTGCGGGTTTATTATAACCTTTTTGCCCACAGGGCAGGGATAGTTATGCACTCCGTCTTTATCTATATAAATTTTTGCTTTAAAAACGCTGCTATAGGGTATGTCAAATCCTCTTTTGTTCATAAGATAGGCAATATCTTCCAGATTACTTACAAGGTAACCGTCCGCTTTTTGTTGTTTAATATACCTCTGCACCTTCTCTGTTTTTGATGCACTCTCTTCTCCGCAAAGCTCAAACGGCAAGTCGAAAACCTCTCCCGTATTTTTGTTTTCCGTAATGTCGGTATATCTCTGCGGTTTTACGTTAAAATATTTTTTCAATTTAGCGGCCACAGAAACAGTCGTATGCTCCTCACTCACGAGCAGTGTAGCGCCTGCTCCGACAAGCTCCTTAAGGGCGTCGGAAAAACTTTGTGACATTTCAAGTTTTATAACGTCAACCCCGTTTTTCGCTTCACAGTCTGCCTGAATATGATATCTCGGGTCTACAAAAAGGAAAATTTTCCCTCCCAGCCCTAAAACCGCTTCGCCTGCGCTTCCCGTAAAACCCGTATAGCGAGCAAGTTGGGATTGCAGATAATGCTGCCTTGTAAACTTGTCACACTGCTGTAAAAGCATATAGTCGGCTTCGGTTTTTTCTAAAAATATCTCTAAATTTTTAAGCGATGACATGGGGAAACTCCTTAGTATAACACCTGAACGACCACACTTCTCGAGCGCGGTTTGTTGTCAAAGTCTATGACCACAACTTGCTGCCACTGACCTAAGGTTAAATCACCGTTCACAAGAGGAATGGTCAAACTGCCCCCTAACATAGCAGAGCGCACGTGGGCATATCCGTTACCGTCGTGCCACTTTTCATCATGGTGGTATGTCTTGTTTGTAGGAGCTATTTTTTCAAGCGCTTCGGGAATATCCTGAAGCAGTCCCGGTTCATACTCAACAGTTGTAACGGCAACAGTAGAGCCGGGTACAAAAACGTGAATCATCCCGTTTTTTTGCTTTGACTGCAAAACGTGATGCTGGACCTGCCTTGTGATATCAATAATATCCGTAAAGCCGTGAGTATTAACGGTAAACTTAAAATTTTCTATACCCATAGAACAGAGCTTAGCATTTTTTCACAAAGTTCACAAGGGACTGTTTAAGAATAAACCAACACACCCTATTTTTTCATAGAAACGGGCATCTGTGTCCATTTTTGCCTTATTCTGTGCAGTGTGCCGTTTTCCTGCATACTTCTTATTGTATTGTTCAAAATCTTTTTATACTCGTCGTTTGGAAACTTTTCAATTGCAATGGCGTAATATTCATTTGTGTAACGCTTTGGTAGTATCTTATACCCCTTATTATCCATCACATAACCGTAAAGCAGGCTGTCATCCGCCAGTACTGCCTGTACCTCGCCGTTTTTTAACTTTTCAAAAGCATCTTTGTAGTCAACAGCGCCCACTATACGGGCATTTGGAGCAAGATGCCTTAACGTGTTTTCTCCCGTGCTTCCCAACACTATAACAACGTCTTTATAATTCAAATCTTTTATAGAGTGGATAGATGAATTTGCGTGGGCCATAATTGCTTGCCCTGCAATATAATAAGGCAGAGTAAAGTCAACAATTTCTTCTCTCTGAGAATTTACACTCATCGTCGCTATAATCATATCTATCTCACGGGCGTTGAGTTTGCTCATTCTGTTTTGAGAAGTCACACTTACAAACTTTACAAGTGAATCGTCTCCAAAAAGACTTTTTGCAATGTACTTTGCAACATCAACATCAAAACCTGCGTTTTCGCCGTTTTCGTCTATAAACCCGAACGGTTTGGAGTCTGTTTTCACACCGACAACAATTTCCTGCTTCAGCCTTATGCGCTCAAGTACAGGGTTTCTACTGTTTTTATTGGTGCATCCGGTCAAGTATAGCGTACAAAAAATCAAAACTAATAATAAAGCTGCTTTTTTCATAAGACCTCCGGTCTTTTGAGGCACTCACTCGCAAATTCAAAAGCAAGCTTTTTTCTTTGTCTCATTCGTTTTTTCATTAAGACCTCCGGTCTTTTGGATTTTCACTTACAAATAACAAAGTTTGCTTTGTTATTCAGCATATCCATTTTAACAAACTTTATTTTAACATTAATTAATCTCTCTTGTCATAAATGTTAAGGCTTTGGATACCAATTATGAACAAACGCAAAGCAACTAGCCATATTTTTAAAAGTGTACTATAATAAATGAGCGAGAATAAAGAAAAATTTATTTTTCTTTATCGAGCGATTGCACCACAACGGCAAAGCCGTTATAATAAATAAGCAAAGGGACGAAAAGTTTTTTATTTCCGAACAATGCAATTACAACGGCGGAGCCGTTATAAATGAAATTTCGGCTTTAGGAGAAAAGATGGCAAAACACGCAGATACAGTACCTATAGAGGTCTACATACTTACTAAAGACCACGACATTAAAGGTACGGTGCATGTTTCAAAATATACAAACACCAACAGGGAGTTAACAGACCTTTTGAACGACCGTGAAAAAAGGTTTTTGGCAGTAACAAATGCTGAAATTATGACAAAAAATTCTTCTGTTGCACCTCGCCGCTATGACTTCCTTGAAGTTCATATCGATGCCATAATGCTTGTACATCCTTCGTCTCAAGTGCTCTTTAAAGAAACTTCAAAGGCGCAGGAAGATATTTTGCGCTTCCGCGAGCTTCGAAATAAACTATCACAAACGAAGCCTTTCTAAAATCTTGCGGATTATACCAAGTTTTTAGGGAAAAACAGCGCAACCGTTGACAGAAGCAAAAAGTTAAGTAAGGGGAATTAATGCTTATCACTGTGGGAACCTTGGGGGTAATATTCGGTGTACTTTTAGGGTGGATTATTTCCAACATCCGCTCTCAAAAAGAACTTACCTTATTAAAGGTAGAAAACGCAAAATTACAAAACATCACCGATATCAAAGAGTCTGTCCTCTCAGACTTTACAAGTCTTGCCAATCAAGCTCTGCTTGAAAATCAAAAGAAATTAGACGAACAAAGTAAAGCTGCCCTGGAAGACAAGTTAAAACCTTTGTCCGAAACAATTTTGCGCTATCAAAAACAGATAGAAGACTTTAATAAAGAAAACATGCGAGATGCAGCTTCTCTAAAAACACAGATAGAAGGCCTGACAAAAACATCGCAGGGTATAAACGAAGAAACACAAAGGCTTACGCGTGCTTTAACACAAAACCAAAATGTAAAAGGCTCATTCGGCGAGGGTGCGCTCGAAGTTGTTCTTCAAACTTCCGGTATGGTTGAAGGCGTTCACTATACCAAACATTTCTCCACCTTTTCCGAAAATGTTCTGGGAGAGAACAAACGCGTGTACCCTGACTACGTCATCAATCTCCCTGAAGGCAGGCACATTGTGGTTGATTCTAAAATGAATCTGGAGAGCTTCATAAAATACCAAAATGAAGAAGAGGACACGGAAAAAGAACGCTCTTTAAAAGAATTTAAAACAGACATTAAAAACACAATAAAATCTCTTGCGGACAAAAATTACCAAAACGCGCAAGGCCTGTCTTCGCCTGATTTCGTTTTGATGTACATACCGCTTGAAGGTTCTCTGGCGCTTTTATATCAGGATGACGAACTTTTAAACTTTGCATCCTCCAGAAATATTGTGCTTATCGGGACTGCATCCCTCATAACCACCGTGAAGCTCGTTAAAAACATCCTTGCCCAAGAAAGACAACGCGACGGCCATCTTGAGATAGCAAAGTGCGGAAAGCTTTTGTATAACAAGTTTGTAGATTTTTGTACAAACCTTGAACTTCTTCAAAAGAAGTTTAAAGACGTGGACAAAGAATTTGTCACAACAATAAACCGTTTTAAGCGCGGAGAAGATTCTCTGTTTAAAACCTCCAAAAAGCTTGAGGAACTAGGAATAGAGTCTGCTAAAAAAATCCCCGAACAATTTCTTGAAGAAGAACCCGAAGAAGTTGATATGCTTATTCCTGCCTCTATATCAATCGGCTGCGGAGATTAATCTCCTTTTGCTGTCTGATTTCTACCACAAATAAAAATCAGTGTTAAACTTCACTTTTTGCCTGCCTTCGCGGTCGGAACCAAGTACACTAAAAGAAGAGCCCTGAAACCATTTCGGCTTGTACTTAAAACCAAACTCCTGATTTGAATACTCTTTGTCCCTCAGGTCACGTTTGTCTACCATAATAAGCGAAAACTCGTCCGTCAAGTCTATTTCAGGCTTTATTAAAATTTTGTCTCCCATATCTATGTTAGAGTCGTCCTTTTTGGTATAACCTCCGCCAAGCGTGAACCTGCCCTTTTTAATCTCGGGTTTAATCTCTTTTTCCTTTTTCTGGACGTACTTGTCAACCTTTACGGTTTTTTTAATGTTGTACTTATGGATTAGAATTTCTTCGAGAGTGATTTCTTCCTGTTCATAGAAAGTAACCTGAGGCAAACTGTCGAACACGGGAACTAAGTCTTCCTGTGCAAAGGACGCCCCGCAGGAAAACAGAAAAATTGTCATTAAAAATGTCAGCCAAATCTTTCCCATGCCATATTATTATTACACGAAAGTGTAATCTTTTTCAATTTCGGGAACATATAGTGCAAGACTTTTGTCTAATAAATTAAATGTACGAAAAACTGCGGACACCTAAAGTGAAGGGACGCACCCCAAACTCTTCGACAGCGCCGCAGCTAAGACTTATAGAAAGTAAAAGTAACTGTTACTTTCCGTATGAGTGTATATGAGTGCTCGCCAAGTGAGAAAAGTAAGACTTTCTAAACTCGGGAGACGAAATTTTTTCCATTACAGTCGGTACGACTATTAAAAAGAAATACACGATGAGAGAAAATACCACTAAACCTAACACTTCTGCCATTTGCTTGCCTCGCTTTCTTGTGTGCCTACAAAGAGGTAATCGGCAAAGGCCTGAGTGAACTTTATGAAAAATTAAGCAATTGTTACAAAAGGAAATATATTTTAGAGTGAGGGATTGAAATGTTGGAAGGAAAAAAACTTAAGAATCTGCTGCCGAATATTAAGTGTACAGAGTGCGGTAAGGAATTTAGCAGTGAATCTGTCGATATAGTACGACACGAAGAAGGTCTTCTCGTACTTAAAATTAAATGTTATGGCTGTAAAAAATGTTTTGGCATGGCTTATCTGGGACTGGAAAAAGAAGAACTGGAAAATGCGCTGCCCGACGCCGTGGAAGATGAGTCCCCTATAAACTACGACGACGTTCTTGACGCCCACCATTACTTTAAAAACATAGATGAAAATTGGCAAAAGTTTTTGACGAAGGACAAGAAAATACAATAATTACAGGGAATACCGTTTTCTGTCAAATAAAAACAGAACAGTTGTTATCCTAAAGTTTTGGGTTTCGCGATGTTAGTTACGCGAAGCCCAAATCTATCTTCCATAACGATAACTTCGCCGTAACCTACTAACTTCCCGTTTACAAAAAGCTCTACAGGCTCACCCGCAACTTTTTCAAGCTCTACAATAGAGCCTTTAGTCATATCAAGAACCTTTTTAACGCTCGATTTTGTGCGCCCCAGCTCCACAGTGACTTTCATAGTCACATCTCCCATAATATCCAGGTTTTTTTGCGGAGTTTCATTTGCGGAATCGTCATCTTCGAAGCTTTCAAAACGAACGCCGCAAACAGTTACAAGGTCTATTTGGTCATTTTGGCCATCAAGCTCGTCCACACTTATTTTTTGGGTATTGCCTTTTATCTCGGGCTTTTGAGCATAACCCCATGTTTGAGCGTTAGGCGGAATATTAATTTTCGGAGTTTCTTCCGGTATTTCTTTATTCTCCTGCACGAGCAAATCTTCTTGCGCGACAACTTCGGTTTCGGAAATATCGTTTTTAGCCGGCAATTGATTTTCCGCAGGTTGTTCTTCTATAAAATCATTATTTAATTCGTTTTCAGGTGTGTCCACGATTATTCCTATTTATTATTGGATTACGAACTGTCCGAAGCTAACTCGTAAAACCTCTCTTGCACCGCTAAAGATTGAACTTACAAGGTCCTGAATCTCTTCTTTAGCAAGTTCTTTACCGGTTGTAGTCGAAAGTTCGTCAGATGTTTTACTGGTAAGAATTGTTATAACAGCGTCACGAATAGCCGGCTTGTATTGTTCCATCTCGGCAATAATATCCGTCATAGGGTCATGTGCCGCAGGAGCGCCGTGCCCTCCGCCGCCTTTTGGAGGAGGAGCGTGGAGTCTTGCTGTTTCTTCCTCGGTTCTTGAAAGCTCAATAGCAACGTTAATTTTTAAAAAACGTCTGGGACTTGAATCTGAGAGGTTTAAAATAAAATCTCCCAAATCTAAAACTATGCCCCTCTCATCTACTTCTGTTTCAATAGTATCTTCCACTCCGCCTTCGCCTGAACCGATAGATATTGATGAGAGTTTTTTATCAATCATCCCCCCTAAAAGAGAATATATTATTACGGTGAAAATCAACAAAAGTACAAGCGTGACTGCAGCGTTTATAACCAAACTTGATGTGGCGTCAATCTTAAAAGGAGCTCCTTTTTTTTCGTTGCTGTCCCCGTCTTCTTTTCCCAGTGGCTTTAACATATTTTTACTCCGTTTTTGTGAATATACTTTTGCACATATACGATCACTATAGAGGTAATTACATTTTTGCTCCACCCCTTTTTGCAGTATTTTTATACAGTTAAGGTCTACAGAACAAAGTCGTCGGTGTTCTTTTTAAGATAGAGTCCAAGCCCTATCGACTTATAACTGGTGTTTTCATTTTTTAAATTGAAATTTTCGCGGTTCAGTTCATTCAGCTTTTGACGAAGAGTTTCATTTTCAGTCTTGGCACGGATAAGCTCAACAACAACTTCATCCAGCCCGTCCATTTTTTCACTTAAAATGGAATTTATTCTGTCTACAATACTGTTTTCTAAATTAGATAAGGATTCTGTGAGGTTTTTCATTTGACGGTTTTCTTCATATGAGCTGAGAGCAAATTCACTCTTAAGTCTGTTTTTAGCTCTGGTTAAGAAGTTCCCGTTCTCAATTTCTTGAGAAGCCTCACCCTTTTTACGCTTAGCCTGAATCTGAGCCGTATGCTCATAAAGTTCTTTGACTTTTCTAAGTACGTCAATATCTGTTTTTGAAAAATAAACATTTCCCAAACCGTCTTTTTTTGGTTTGAGATGAGCTTTTTGACATAACGTAACAACTTCTGACGCGTCAGTGTTCAAGATTTTCTGGGCCTGCCCTGCACTGATTACTTCTTCCGTCCTACTTTCAGCTGTAGTGTACTTTTCCAAGTCTCTTCCTCGCAATTATAACTATTAAGCTTATAACGGCTCTGCCGTTGAAGACCGTAAGCGGCATCTTCTTTTGTAAGCCTTGTCTTGCCTACAAGACGAGCTGTCACTCACTTAATATGTTGTAAGTTCATTATATGTTAAATTTTTAAAAAAAGTGAAATGTTAATTTTATTTTTACAAATACTTGTAATAAAATATTCTTACGGAGGTTTTTATGAGAAAAGGGCTTTTTATTACTTTTGAGGGTGCTGACGGCTGCGGCAAAACTACCCAGCTGGAACTCGTTTCAAAGTATTTAAGTGAAAAAGGAATTGTATATATCACAACCAGAGAACCCGGCGCAACCGAACTGGGCGTTAAGCTTCGCGAAATCCTTTTAAACTATGACGGCGAAGTGGCTCCCGAGTGCGAAACCTTTTTATTTTTGGCAGACAGGGCCCAGCACATTGAAACCAAAGTAAAACCTGCACTTGAAGAAGGTAAAATTGTTCTCTGCGACAGGCATACCGACTCAACTGTTGCTTATCAGGGCTATGGCCGCGGTCAGGATATCGAAAGAATAAAATGCCTGAACGACATTGCAGTAAACGGATTAAAACCTGACTTAACCCTTGTTTTTGATGTAGACAGCGATATTGCAGCCAAGCGCGTCGGTAAAGACAAAGACAGGATGGAGAGTGCAGGGGATGATTTCCATAAAAAAGTTAAAGAGGGTTATTTAAAAATAGCAAAAGAAGAATCTGAACGTGTTAAGATTGTAAATGCCAACCTAAACATTGAACAGGTTTTTGAGCAGACTAAAAAGATTATTGAGGCAAAGTTATGAAAAAAGTTTTAATTACCCTTTTACTCCTTTTCTTATGCCCCCTATATTCTTTAAAGGCTGTTGCTTCGAACTGGAATATTCAGGACGGTATAAAATTAATCGATGAAAAAAAATATTCCGACGCAGTGAGATTTTTTGAAGGCTATGTGGGCAGCTATCCCAACGACGCTGACGGACATTACTATCTTGGTTTGAGCTATAAAAGCCTTCAAAACCTTAGAAAATCAAGCTATCACTTAAGGAAATCATACGAACTGGCGGGTGTGACACAGGATATTGTTATAGCCCCTAATACCAGTGACCTTCCCGACGATGATTATATGGACATAGCGCAAATGTATTATGAGGACGGGGATTACAAACAGGCACTCGCCTATGTGGATATGACAGAAAAAATCAATCCGGACAACCATTTTGCCAATTATTTAAAAGCTCAAATCTACTATAAACAAAAAAACATGGCAGCCTCAAAACAATACTTAAACAAAGCGTTGTACGGAAACCCCGAATACCTTAAAACCGACTTGGCCAAAGCTTTAGAAGTAATTACCATACCTCCTTACGATGCGGACTACTATAATTCTAAAGGCCTTGAGTACTACTACGGAGCAAACCTTTCTCAGGCCAAAGTATACTTTGAAAAAGCTGTTAACATGGACAAAAAAAGGCCGGATTTTTATAATAATTTAGGTCTTGCCTGTGCGCGTCTGGGCGAAACTGACGCAGCCAAATCAAACTTTAAAAAAGCCATATTTTTAAACAGACGTTTTGCCGCGCCCTATATGAATCTTGCCAAACTTGAACCCAAAGCTGCGGAAAGCTACTTAAAACAGGCGGTAAAAGCCAATCCTAATAACCAGTTTGTCTATTATGAACTCGGTAATTTTTATTTCGATAAAAATGACTACCAAAGCGCAATCAGAGAATATCAAAACGCAATTACAATCGACACTAAATATTTTGAACCCTACTTCGCTCTCGCGGTTTGCTACTCTGAACTTGGCGACTACAAGAATGCTATGGCAAATGTCAGAAAAGCGAGCGAGTTAAACAACAAATCTCCCGAGCTTCCTTACTACCTTGCTAAATTGTGTCTGCTTGCGCACAGGCCTGACGAGGCTATGGAATATTTAAAAGAGGCTCTTAAAAAAGGCGAAAACCCTGTTTATTATCTGGAGCTTGGAAAAATATATTTCTCAAAAGAAGATTATACCTCCGCGCAAAACTGCTTCCAAAAGGCGCTCATGCTGGATATAAAACTTGAAAACGAGGCAGAACTTTACAATTATTTAGGGCTTTGCGACTACAAAAACCATGATGTAGAAAGCTCTGTATATAATCTGCAAAAAGCCGTTTCGCTTGAGCCGAAAAACATTATGTACAATTATAACCTTTCAAGGGTGTACAAGAGCAGAAAAAACAATACCGCGGCTGAAAAATTTCAAACCGCTGCGCTTACGATAACTCCTAAATCTCCTCAAGACTACCTTGACCTTGCAACCGTTTATTTTGACTTAAACAACCCTTCGGTTGCCTCCAAAAAGCTTGATGAAGGCATAAGCCGCTTTCCCAAAAGCAGACTGCTGTATGAGGCCAAGCTAAGATTCTTCAACAGCATAGGGGACGAAAAGTCGGCAAACATAGTAAGAGAGTACATAAAAGCCAACTTCACCTCCGCATTTTAATTTGCTTAATGGTGCGCAGCTATGCTGCCGTATTAACAACCAAACTTTTTGTACATTTCAAGCGTGTTTTGCATAAGCATTGCTATGGTCATAGGCCCTACGCCGCCGGGGACAGGGGTAATAAAGCTTGTTTTGCTTTTGACATTTTCATAATCAACGTCGCCGACAAGCTTGCCTTCTTTATTTCTGTTTATCCCCACATCCACAACTATTGCGCCATCTTTAACCATATCCGCGGTTATCATTTTTTCTCTGCCCGCGGCTGAAACCAATATATCCGCCCTGCGTGTAACTTCAGGCAGATTTTTAGTTTTTGAATGTGCTACCGTTACTGTAGCGTCGAGGTTCATAAAGAGCTGCGCCAGAGGCTTTCCTACAATATTTGAACGTCCGACTATAACAACGTTTTGTCCCGCAAAGTCTATATCATAACGCTTTAAAAGTTCAATAACCCCTTTCGGCGTGCAGGCAACGGCATACGGGTTTGTTTTGGTCACCAATTTCCCCACGTTTACGGGGTGAAATCCGTCCACATCTTTCTCGGGACAAATTTTCTCAATAATAGCGTCGGAATCTAAATGTTTAGGAAGCGGCATCTGCACCAAAATCCCGTTGATATCAGGGTTTTGGTTTAATTCATCAATGGTTTTTTCAAGTTCTGACTGGCTGATATCCTCCGGCAGTCTTATTACGTCGGAGTTATACCCGAGCTCTTTACCGCGCTTTTCTTTACTGGCCACATAAGTCATACTGGCAGGATTTTCCCCTGCAATAACAACTGTCAGACCCGGTTTCTTATCTAATTTCTCAACTTCAGCCTTAATTTCGGCCAAAATCTCCGCGCTAACCTTTTTCCCATCCAGAATTACCGTCATAAATTCCCCTTCAACTTTCCGTCTGCGGCAGATTGAGTCTCGGGTAAAAGTTTTTTATACTTTCAACCACATCCGCACCTTCTCCAACCGTGCCGAGTATTTTAAGACCAAAAGAGTTTACCTGCTCTATAGCGCCCTCATCCGAATCCTTAAGTCTGTTTAAAACCACCCCGAACTGACCATGGTCAGCATATTTTTGTGAATAAATATAAATATTGTTAGCGGAGTGTATAGACTTTAAATCAGGATTAGCAACTATTACAGTCGTATCAATAGGGTAATCTACAAGCTGATACAAATACTTTAAGTCGTACTCGCAGTCAAAAATTACAAAGTCGTAGCGCTCTATAAGCTTTACAATTGCGTCATTCATCTGCTGCGTAATGGGACAACGGCAATCTTTCGACGCCACAAGCCAGGACACAATGATATCAACGTTTTCATCCACACTGACGAGGATATCTTCAAGAGCCCACTCTATGTACTCCTGCTTGGTCATTCCCTTGGGAATGCCCGTATTGTATTCGTGTTTTCCGCTCCTTATACCGTAGATTGTGGAGCGGATGGAAAGTCCGAACATTCCGCCGAGTTCGCAAGTGAGGTCACTGTCTACAAGCAGAATAGTTTTGTTTGGAAATTTTTCTTTAATGCAATCGCAAAACCCTTTTACTATAGTAGTTTTGCCGCTTCCACTTTTACCTATAACAGCAAGAGTTGTTGTCACAAAATCTCCTTATACTTTTCTTTTAAAACCTCGGAAAGCTCTTTTGTAAGCTCCAACGCCTTTTGCGCCTCTTGAACATTTAAAGAGCCGCATCCGCAGCTGGGCGTTATCATTGACTGCCTTAGTATAAGCGTTTTATCAAGCCCCCTGTCCGTTAAATATTTAAGAGCTTCTTCAAATTTGTCCAATGCTCCTTGTGCGTCAAGTTCTTTAAGGGCTGCTTTATCAAGGGTAGGTACAACTCCGAAAGCCAACATACCTCCCCGTTTCAAAAACTTTTCAACGCTTTTTGCGAAAGTAGCAAGGCTTTCAGAGAAAAAGAATGCGTCAAAGTTAATAATATCGGTTTCACTTTCAAATGAGATATCCCAATCGGTTTTCCCGCAGCAGTGAATGGCCGAAATGCCTCCGAATTTTTTAATTGCTTCAGACAAATGTTTTAAAGCGTCTGTCACATCCTGATTTTTAACGGTTAAAAACGCGCAGGAGCCGACTTGCGAAACAGAAGGTTCATCCATAAAGACAATAATCTTAGCGTTCGGGACAACTTTTTTGAACTCTTTCATCTGCCATAAAGCCTTTAGGGTCAATGTTTTTACTATTGCTTCTTTAAAAGTGTCATCATAAAAAGCGCATTTGCCCTCTTCGTCACAAAGGCTTGTCGCAAAAGTAAAAGGCCCCGTAACAGATGTTTTTACAAATTCCGGCTGTTTCTTTTTTAACTCTTCCATAAAAAGTTCAAACGTTTCCATTTGAGGAAATCCGCCGTACTTATCCAAAACTTCTTCTGTTTCATCCAGGGTATCGCAAGACATAACAGTCTCATAGTCCAAAAAAAGCTCTTCCAGCAGGGTGTAAAACTCTTCCGTATCTCCCCTGAAAAAATATTTGTCATTTTCACAAACAAGACCCGGGATATTGCAGCAAAACTGCAAAACCATATCGTCATGCCTGTTGTAGTGGGGAAGCTGCGGAAAAAACGGAATACACGAAAAATTCTTAAAAATAAGCTCTATTGCTTCTTTGGGAGCATTTTCCCCCTTTATCGGCAAGGACCCTATCGCCGTGTAATTTAAACTCAAATCTTCCCAAAGCTTACTCATATTTCAATTTTATTATAACGGCTCTGCCATTGCAACTTATTAATGAGGGAAAGAAATTCTGTTTTCTTTTCTCTTTCATTTCGTTGTAAAATATAAATCATGACAAACAGTTACAAAAATATTTTACTAATAAATTTTGGCGGTATAGGAGATGAAATCCTCTTTTTACCGACTATAGCAAGCTTAAAAAAGGACCACCCGAATGCGAAAATTACCTTGTGTCTTGAGCCGAGAAGCAAGTCAATTCAAAGCCTCACACCTTTAATTGACGAATTAATATGCGCTGATGTCAAAGCACAGGGCTTTAAAAAATATTTTGAAACCATAAAAATGCTTTGTAATATTCGGAGTAAAAATTTTGATTTGGTTATATCAAGCGGTAAGTCGCCGCAGGTAGCAGTTTTGGAATTTTTAACAGGCATAAAAACCCGTATAGGGTACGGCAGTAAAACATCCTGTCTTTTAACGCACAGGGTTAAGCTCAACGAAAACCAATACGCTGCAAATATGTACCATGACCTTATTTTCCCAATCTCACAGCAAAAATGCCCTCCAATCGAAATCGAACCTGCAGCCGAGCTGCCCCGTGAGCTTGAAGGGCTTGAATACATCGCGCTTCACCCGGGTGTGAGCAAAATGAGCATTGCAAAAAATATGATAAAATGCCCGAAACCTTCTTTTTGGCAGGAGCTGATATCAAAACTTTCGGAAAACAACAGGCATGTAGTGCTTTTGGGCGGCCCTGACGACAAAGAGATTGTCGAACAGCTGACTTCCCAAATGAATGACAACCCCAATCTTTTAAACTATTTCGGGAAAACTGCCGACATCGCACAAATGGCAAAAATTATCCAAAAGGCAAAAGCGCTTGTCTGCGTTGACTCTGCACCTATGCACATAGGTGTCGGTGTCGGCACAAAAGTCATCGCTGTTTTCGGCCCTACAAACGAAGAAAAACTTATCCCCAAAGGCGAAAACTGCATTGTAATAAAAGTACCTTGCAAATGCAGGCCCTGTTTATGGGACAAACGGCAAACTACCTGTGAAACCTTGGAATGCCTTGATGTTAAGCCCGAACAGGTTTTAGAACATTTGTAATACAAAATTTATGAATTGTAAATATTTGTAAAAGCGAATTTTATCCCTGAAACTCGCGTAAAATCTGATGGATGAATGGGGGAATGGGGAAATTGCTGCAATTTTTTTCTTTTGGGTGGTTTAATATACATATAGAAGGTAAAAGTGAGGTTTTAAATATGGCAGTTAATTCGATTAACGGAATACAAGAAGTACAAACTAAAAAAGGTGCAACTCCTTTAGGCACAGGCGCAGCACTTGCAAGCGGTGCGGGGCTTGGCGCGGGCGCGTATATGATTTCAGGCGGCGGTTTGAATATTAATCATGCAAAAAAACTTCTTGAAGGCGGGGTTGATGCATTTGTTAACAGCAAAATGAGTAGTGATACCAGCCAGGCGTTTTATCTGATGAATAAAGCCCAAGACTTAAAACTGTCTTCGAAGGAAGCTGTAAATTACGTGTATGATAATGTCGCAAAACTCCCGGATATACTAAAAGAAGACTTTAAAAAATTCACTGAAGTAACCAAACATTCAAAAGGTAAAATTGCGGCGTATGTAGCTGTTGGTGCAGCGCTTATTGGCGGAGCATATTTGCTAATAAAAAATCATAATAAAAATAAAGCGGAACAACAATAAAAAAGAATAATTACAACTCTTTAAAGGTGTCAGGTTTCATTCTGCACCTTTTTTGAGTATCATAAATCCGTAATATGTCAAATTCGAACAGGTTTTAGAACATTTGTAATATTATATACCCGAGGAACATTAAATAGAATATGCCGCAAAGCAAGAGCAGCTGCGGAAGAACTCTTTTTGTTATAATTATTCCCAGACATAACAGGATTGAAGCACAGAAAACCATTGTAATATTGACTATTGAACTGTTATCAAAAACCCATGGGGTCAGAAATATACCGACTGCAACGGGGATTGCGCTCTGAAAAACCATAGCTCCAGTTATGTTCCCAAGGGCCAGCGTATCTTTGTGCTGTCTTATCCAGAAAATGCTGTTTACTTTTTCAGGCAGCTCTGTTGCTATAGGCGCGATGATAAGACTTAGTATCAGCGGGTTTATGCCAAAATGCACAGAGAAAAACTTAATTTCTTCAACAAACAAATGTGCAAAAATGACAAGCAGCATGAGTGTTACTATAACTTGTAGTCCTATCAGAAAAGGTGTGCAAGCGGGTCTTTTTAAAAGAGTACAGATTAAAAGCGGCGCTAACTCTTCTTCTTCATCAAATCCGGCTTCTTTAGATTTTATAATTGTCCTGTATACGTAGTAGCAGTAGTATAACAATAAGAATGTTCCCATTACGTATTTAATCCAAAGAACAGGCACAAAGCCTGCGGCTATTGCTATGGTATAACTTACAAAGAAATACTTCATGTCCCTTAAAACACAACAAGGGTTAGCGTTAAGCTCCACAGGTCTGAGTTTCATGCCTGCAAAGATGAACGTTGCAAGTCCCACCAAACACATGGCAAGAGTCGAAAGTAAAAACGGTGCGCCCAAAATGGCTCCCATGCCTATCTGCTCGCCTACCGCGGGGTCGTGGCTTATAAATACCGCCCCTAAAATAGCCACCAAAGGGACAATTGTCTCGGGGAGCGCTGTACCTACTGCTGCAAAAATTGAGCCGACGGCACCGTGGCCCAGATTTAAAATTTTTCCTAAATGCTCGACAGCGTTTGTAAACACTATACAAACCCAGACAATTAATCCCAAAAGTACTATAGAACCTGCGAGATGAATTATTACTTCCATTTCATATTCCTAAATTTTGTGATACTCTTTTCTTTATGATAGTTCAAATGTTCAAGCAAATCAAACATGCAAAGAAAATTTTAATCATCTCCCACGTCAACCCTGACGGCGATACACTGGGTTCTATGTGCGCCCTGAAACTGATTATAGGCTCTAAAGCGGATATGCTTGTTCAAAACATCCGTGGGGATGCTGCCCCCGAAACTTACAAGTTTTTACCCCAAATAGAATCAGCTAAAACCCTTAAGAACGTTCAAAATGTTTACGACTTAATTATAACGGTGGATGTAGCGTCTGTTGACAGAATAGTGCAGAGCGCCAGAGAGATTTTTGACAAAGCCGAAAACACTATAAACATTGATCACCACAAAACCAATAAAGGTTTCGGAAAGATAAATATCATCAACCCGACTGCCTCAAGTACGGGAGAAGTTTTGTTTGATATTTTTATAAAACAAGGAATTAAAATAACAAAAGATATTGCAGACTGCCTCTACGTTGCCATACTCACAGACACAGGCTGCTTTAAATACGACAGTACAAGTGTTCATACACTGGAAATTGCGGCAGAGTTAGTAAAAGCAGGCGCCGATATAGCGGACTTGGCACAGAAGTGTTACGACAATAAACCCAAGGCTATGATTATGTTTCAGGCTCACTGCGTTAACAGCGCACAGTTTTTGTGTCATGATAAATTGTGTTATACAATTATTACAAACTCCGATATGGACAGGTTCAATGCCAAAGACGAACACACAGAGGGCATAGCTGAAACTTTAAGGAGCATATCGTCCGTAGAAGTAGCGTTCGTAATGAAAGAAATAGACTCAACGGCTGTAAAAGTGAGCATGAGAAGCAAGTCCGTTGATTTAACAAAAATAACCGAACGCTTTAACGGCGGCGGACACCAAAGGGCTGCAGGGTGCACCATTCAAAAACCCATCAGCATAGCAAAAAATTTACTTATAGAAGAAGTCAAAAAATTCCTTGAATAGAGAGCAATACTATTCTCGGTAGTATTAACAAGACGCACAAGAGAAGGTGCCGCTTGAGATTCGGTTAAAATGGCGAAACCGATATAAATAGTAAATAATTATGAAAAAAAAAGTGTATAAAACGCTTAAAGAGTATTTCTTAAACTTGAGAGATGCCGTTATAGAAGAAGATTTTGCGGGTACAGCGGCCGAAATGGCCTTCATGTTGGTACTCGGCTTTTTCCCCTTCATGTTGTTTTTAATGGCGGTTTTTGGCTGGCTCGGGAAAAAATTTCTTGTCACCAAATTTATCGCAGCCCTTTCGACTATAGCCCCCATAGATGTTATAAACCTTATTAAAACAGCGCTTAGAGAAGTTATACTCTTTGAAAAGGGCGGTACAATAGCAATTATCGGTTTTTTTGTTACATTAATTCTTGCATCAAACGCCATGGCGGTAATCATCAAAGGTCTTAACAGGGCAAACAAAGTTAAGGAAAACAGGTCTTTTATAGAAACATGGCTGCTTTCGGTTATTATGATTTGCGTCAATACTTTTTTCTTATTTATAAGCGTCAACCTTATTATCTTCGGACGTGTTATATTACAGTTTTTATCAGAGTATACAGCGATTTCAGACCACATGATTAACACGCTCTTAATAACCCGTTGGCCTTTGGCATTTTTGTTCCTGTTTTTACTTGCCACGGTTAACTATTACGTTCTTCCCGCAAAAGATTTTTCAAAAGTTAAAAAAAGCGTAATGCCCGGCGCCCTTTTCTTTTGCGTCTTCTGGCTTTTAGGCTCATGGCTTTTTTCAATATACGTTAATTCTTTAGGTACCTATAACAAAGTTTACGGGACAATCGGAGCCTTCGCTATTTTAATGGTCTGGCTGTATTATACCGCCACAATTATGCTTATCGGCGGAGAAATAAACAACCAGACACTCGATAAACTGGTAGAAAACCGAACCGAAGAAGGTGTATGAACACGCGCAGTCCGTTTAGCTAAAGCACTTAATTTACAGAAACTATAGAAACGCCGTCTCCGCCTTCGCCGTCCTCTCCTGCACGAAACTTTAAAACGTAAGGCGATGTGTTTAAGTAGTCTCTCAACGCAGACTTCAAGGCTCCTGTGCCATGGCCGTGTATAACGGTGATTTCATGAATGTTCTTTAAAGAAGCCAAATCCAACTGTTTTTCAAGAGCGTCTAAAGCTTCATCCACCCTGTAGCCCCTCAAGTCAAGCCTTGTAGAGAATGCGTTCATATCTGTTTCAAAACTGACGGAAACTTTTTTAAGCCCTTTTGATACTTTTTTGTCAGTTTTAGCAAGCTTTTTGGCCTTTACGGTTGTTTTTATGAGGCCCATCTGAACGTCAACATTGCCGCGCTCATCGGGCATGCTCTTTAAAACGGCAACCTGGTCAAGCCCTTTTATAAGTACATTTGTGCCAACTTCAATATCTTCCCAATTTACCGGCTCATACTTTTGAGCCAGCTCTTCCTCATCCGTGCTGAATTTAGCTCTGGCATCTTGTTCCAACTTTGCCAGTCTGGCATATGAGCGTCTGGCAATCTTTTCAGACTTTTCAGCTCTCAGCTCGTCAAGCGTCTCTTTTATTTCCTCGCGCGCGTTTTCAAGCTGCGACTGATATTTCTTTTTGAATGAATCAACAGCTTTTCTTTTCTGCGCTTTAATTTCAGCAAGTCTTTTCTCGTACTCAACTTCCAGTTCTTTCGCCGCTTTAGAGCTTTCTTCGGCCAGTTTTTCCTGTCGGGTAAGCTCATAGTGCGTTTTTTGTATTTGTTCAAATACCTGAGAACTCGGGTCGTTATGTGAAATCAGCAATTCCCTGGCATGGTCTGTAATTTCAGCTTTCATACCGAGGTTTTGCGCTATATTATGCGCATGTGAACTTCCTGCAATTCCTAAAAGCAGCTTGTACGTTGGTTTTAGTGTATTAATGTCAAACTCCACACTTGCATTTTTAAACTTCGTGTTGTTATACTGCAATATTTTCAACTCACCCAAATGAGTTGTGGTTATTGTGATTATATCCCTGCCGCTTAAATATTCAAGTATAGATTGGGCCAGAGCGGCGCCTTCGGAGGGGTCTGTCCCTGCCCCGAGTTCGTCGAAGAGCACAAGGCTCTTGTCGTTGGCATTTTCAATTATGTTTACCACATTTTTTATGTGCGCTGAAAACGTGGAAAGGCTTTGAGAAATGCTTTGTTCCTCTGAAATATCTGCAAAAACGTTCTCAAAAGGGAATATTTCGGCATCAAGTACGGGAATGTGAAGTCCTGCAATGGTCATGAGTGTTAATAATCCTACAGTCTTTAGCGTTACAGTCTTTCCACCCGTATTTGACCCTGTAATGATAAGCGAATTGTAGCTTTCACCTATTTCAAAATCATTCGAAACAATTTCATCCACAATCCCTATAAGCAAAGGATGTCTCATAGCTTGGAATTTGAGCTTTTTATCCGCGCAAAGCCTTGCAGGGGTTGACTGAGTCTGAATTGAATATTTTGCCTTTGCAAAAGTAAAATCTATCTCTACGAGCGTGTTTTGGGCAATTTCAAGATAATTTTGAATTTCGTGCAATTTTTTGCTTAAATTGGCTAAAATGCGCTCTATTTCAGCGTTTATCTCACTTTCAAGCTGTCTGATTTTATTATTCAAAGGTACAATCTCTGCCGGCTCAATAAAAAAAGTTTGTCCGCTTGCGGACGTATCGTGGACAATCCCTTGCACCTTGCTTTTATCGGATGCTTTCACCTGAAAAACCGTACGCTCATTGCGTGTTGTAGAAACCGTATCTTGCAGATGTCCTGTAAAGCTACTGCTGGAAAGAAGTTGGGATATTTTATTTTTTAAATTCTGCTCGGTGTCTCTCTTAGAATTATACAGGGATTTTAGCTCAAGACTGGCGTCAGGCAAGACATTTCCCGAAGAGTCGAAGGTAGAGAATATCTCATCTTCAAGTTCCTTCAAAGCGAATAAATTTTCGCAAAATTTCTTTAGAATCACTGCACTGTCTGACTTTTGCAAAAAAGTTTTGACTAAACGCGAAGAGCGGAGTGTGTTTGCGCAGTTTAGAATATCGTCAGAGCTTAATCTGTTTGCTTTTAGAATGCTTTTGCAGTCTCCTATATGCTCTAAAGGCAAAACGGATGTGCTTCCTGCGTCATCATAAATCTTGCGAGCCTCTGTGGTCAGGGAGATTTCACGTTCTATAGCGCTTTTTTCACAGTAGACTTGCGCATTTTTGCATCTCTCTTTCCCCAAAAGACTTATGGCACAGTTACTTAAGCACTCTAAAACTACGTCAAACTCAAGCGCCTTAAGGTATTTCCCGCTCTGGCTATAATGTTTATCTACTGAAGACATGCCAGTATTCTATCAAGACATGCCTTTTTGCTCAAGTCCCACTCGCGCTTGGTAATTCGGGCAACCCTAAACCCTGAACGCTCCAGTATAGACTGTTTTTTCGTATGTGACATCTTTTTCGGCGCAGCATTTTTAATACCGTTGCATTCAATAGCAATGTTTTTCAAAAGAATGTCTATTTCGACGCCTGCACACGGAACGTGGAGATGAGGCTCATCGTCAAACACACCCTGCATTTTCAGGCTCACAATTTCGGAAAAAACATCCTTCTCAAAGTCGCTTTTGTACTCATATTCGACCTCTTCGGGTTTTTGGGCATTATGAACTCTTATGTACTCTAAATAATCCCTGAAAATACCTTCGCTAAGCGTATTTGGGGCTTTTGAAACAAAGTTTATAACTTTTTTTCTTCCGCGCGTAATGGCTACGTTAAAGAGATTCGGCTTTTGAAGGAAAGTCAGGCTTTGAGGACGCGAATTCGGCCCAACGGCCCATGAAATAAGCATTATATCCTTTTCATCACCCTGAAAAGTATGCGCTGTACCTACTTCAATACTGTGACGCTTGATAACCTCCTGAGGAAAAACCTGCATAACGGCTCTTTTTATAAGCTCTACCTGACCCCTGAATGGCGACAAAACGCCTATGGAAGCCGGCTTTTTAGGATTCTCATCAGCTATGATGTCCTGCATACGCTTGATTAAAGCTTCACATTCAGGTTTGTTTCTTGTTATATCAGGGTCTACAACCCCATCAGGCACAATAACAGTCTCTACTTCGTTATTCGGGCCCAAATACGGCTTCATAACCTTTATTCTTCCGCCGTAAAACTCTTGCGATGAAAAATCAATTATAGGTTTGCCCGAGCGGAAATGCTCGTCCAAAAGAACGGGTGAAGTCGAGTAATAGTTGGCTAAATCGAACATGGAGTTTGTCCTGAAACGCCACATAAGCTGATACTTATCGTCAATATTGTACTGGTTTAAAAAAGACTGCTCTTTGGCTTTTTCAAGGAAAGACAAGTGCGGCAGCTGTTTGTCATCGCCCACAATAACCGCCTTTTTGGCGCGGTAGAGTATTGGAAAACAGCTTGCAATGTCACATTGGGACGCTTCGTCAATGATGACAATGTCGAACATGCCTGACTTAAGGGGTAAAGAATTCGACACGGCGTAAGTAGTCACACACCAGCAAGGAAATGCGTTTAAAAGCGGCTTAAAGTCCTCGCGCTCCAAAAGCCTTGTCTGTTGGCTAAGTTTCCTTGATACAAGCGACTTTGAGTGCACAATGAGCCTTTGACGTTTTTGCTGGTCGGACAAAAGCGACTTTAAAGCGCTGCGGCGTTTGTTCCTCAAAATGTCCACAGCGAGACGTTTTTGCTTAGCCTTTAATGTCCCGATTTTGTTCATAATTTGATGAATGTTGCCGATTTTATAAATAGAGTCCTCAATATCTTGAAGTTTAGCGCTCAACTCTTCATCATCCAACTCAAAACTAAGTCTGCCGAGTATTTCCTCGCGGGTTATATCGTTGTTTTTAAGAATCTTTTTCACTTTTTTCGTATTTAAAAAGTCGGAGATTTTAGCAAAAATGTTTGATTTCGCTGCGTTTTTCTCCATTTTAGAAATAATTTTTCTAATCACTTCGACTTCAAGAAGGGTAAGGCGGTTAGTTATATGGCGCAGCTCCCCCGCAACGGAATCATTTTTCTCTTCCAAAGTCTCACTGTAAGCTTCTTCAAGCGCGATAATCTTTTCACAGGCATCTTCCAGACGCTTAATTGTGGCCAGAAGCGTTTTCATGTCATCTGCATCCGACAAAACAGCGTCTTCAAAGCCGTTATCAAGCTCAACTTTGTTTGAAAGAAGCTCTTGCAGTTCGATGTTAAGTTGTTTTTGATAATTGGCGCGGCCTGCCCTTAGGGCAAGATACGGGGCATTTAAGTCGTTCAAACGCTCTACTACAACGTCTATAGCCTTATCCATACGCGAAGCTACAAGCACGGTCTTTCCTCTGGCGATTAAATGTGCCACAAGGTTAACTATAGTCTGGCTTTTCCCTGTTCCGGGCGGTCCGTATACGGCTAAAAAGTCATGCTCTTCAATTTTTCTGATAACATCTTCCTGACTGTCGCTCAAAGATAAAGGAGTGATGGGAAAAAATTCTTTCAGTTCCTTCTCCTCGATTTTTTGGGTCATTTTGCCTTTTGACAAAAGATATTCTTCATTTACTACACGCAAAGCGTTTTCGCGCATTTTGCCGCTGGACTTTTCACTTATTTGCGTTAGTTCATGCAGCACCCCCGCGGTTACAGTAGGTCGTTTAGTTAAAATTACCGCTTGAGTTCTGTCTAACTTTAGTTTTTCAACGTTTATTTTAGGGGCTTTGGAAATTTCTTCAATGGAATCAAAGTCAAATTCCCTGTCAAACACAAGGTCTTCGTCGTAGTTTGTTGTATAAAAGCTCTCCGCAGGCGTTATATCCGTATCGGGTTCAATTTCAAGTTCGGGAACAAGGGATTGAAGCGTTGTTAAGAATATGTCCAAACTCTCCTGCGTTAACGGGAGCTCGGGAACGACGTCCAAAAGCCCCGAGAGCATTGCATCTGCCTCTTCTTCGTCTTCTTTTTTCATAAGCTGCGCCAAAGCGCCCGTGTTCAGAGAAAGCATTTCTTCCTGCAGAGTACAGGAAATGTTTGTCCCCACACGCTCAAGTTTGCATGGAGCATAAAGAAGGGGGGTTAAAAACTCGTTATTCTTGGCGCCCTTGGATTTGCCCGTCAAGAAAAGATAGCCGTATATCAGGTATTTTTCTTTTTGGCTCATGTCGCTTTGAATCATAAGTTCGGTCAAAAGACTGTCTGAACCCTCAAGCAGTAAAGACTTGTCAAAATTGGTTAAAAGTTCCTCTTTTCCCTCTATAACGCGCCATTTGTTTTCTTTATCGCCTTTAAGGTTGCGAAAAGTCGAGCTTTTTACCTCTTCACGGACACAGTCGTGAAGATAGTGGCAAAGCCGTTTTATAAAACTTCCGCTAAAGGCTGACGTGATTGCTTTTGTGGCTTCCTGGAGCATGACATCAATTATAGGACTTTAGTTGTGCCATGTCAAAGCTTTTTAACGAAAATCAAACACCTGGAGTGTTTTTCAGGTGTCGGAAGAGTGTAATTATATATACAACATTTGTTTTCAAGCTTTGCCTCTACAATCTCTTCCTGAGCTGTTTTTGCCTTATGGAGTAAAAGCTTTGTGCTTTTTGAAATATGTTTTTTTGAAAAGTTAATAAGCTCACTTACCCTCGCAGTTGCCCTTGAAAGTATAAAATCAGTTTTTTGAGGCGGCATATTTTCCACTCTGTCTGCTACGGGATGAAGATTGTCCAGACCCAGCTCTTTTTTAACCAGATTTAGAAAATTAATTTTTTTGGCAGTAGAATCTACCGCCGTGATTTCTAACTCTCCAAAACAAACGGCAAGAATAACAGATGGAAAACCGCCTCCCGTCCCTACGTCCATAACCCTTAACTTTTCTGTCGGATTAAACTCCGGACACTTTACAAGCGCCAGAGAATCAAACACGTGCTTTTCAAAAAGCAGCTCAACATCCCCTCTGCTCATAAGGTTTGTGTGGGCGTTGTATTCTTTAAAAAGTTTCTCCCAGTGCTCTAATTTTTTTTGTGTTTCAGGCAAAAGTTCAAGTCCGAGTTCATCTTTGAGAATACTAATCTGCTTGGGGTTCATACTGCTTTAATATCCTTTCAAAATCCTCTTCGTCCATTTTGACTTTCATATCCCTGATTCTTAAATCAATTTTAGCGCTGTTTTCTTCGGTTATATTGTCAGCAAGGACTTTTTTGGCTTCAAGATAATTCTTCAGCGCAGCTTCATTTTCTCTTCTGTCATAGTAAATGTCCCCTATATCCACAAGAGCTGTCGCGGTTTGGAAGGTGTCGTCTATCTGTTTAGCCAAATCAAGAGCTTTTTCAAGATACGACAAAGAGAGCTGCGGGTTCATAATTCTATACAGCTGCGCTAATTTGTAAATATTAAAATGCAGTCCTGAAATATTCTTATTTCTTTCATCTTCTAAAACGGCAAGGTTAAAGTATTCTATTGCCTGTTCGTTTTCATCCAGTTCACTGTATATTAAAGCTATATTTGAATATGCCTGCGATAAGAATTTATTTTGTTTGTGGTCATTTGATGTTTCAATACATTTTTTATACTGTTCAAGAGCCATTTCGGGCTTTTGTTCATCATCATACATTAACCCCAGTTTAAAATAAGTTTCACACTTAGTTTCGGTGTCACCTTCTTCAAAAGCCTGTTGGTATAAAGCCAAAGCTTCTTCACTGTTGTGTTCGCTTTCACAAACTTCCGCCAAGCCCAAAAGAGCTTTGGCATGCAGCGTTTTATTTTTACAGTGAAGTACTGTTGCATAGTGTTCACGCGCATTTTCAAACCTGTAAAGCGACCTGTAAAGCTGTGCGACACGAAGTTCAAGTTTAAGATATTTTTCGGTTTCACCTTTCTTTTTGTAATGCGACATAAGAGTATCGTAATATTGAAATGCATTATCAAAATCGCTTACGTGTGCGCTGTTTTTCGCCAATTTTAAAAGAACTGTTTCTTTTTGTTCTTCATTTTCGGTCTTATCTTTAATACTCAAAAGCAGGTTTAGGGCATCCCTGTATTTAAAAATATTTTCAAACTCTTGAATTTGCTTAAATATCTTTTCGAACGAATGATGCTTTCTCCCTTCAATTTCCTGTGTGACTCCTGCCCTTGCCAAGTCTTCATTTTCTTGAAGTTTTTTAAGAAGCTGTGCCTCTTTTTCGCCTATTGAAGATTTTGCTTTAACATCTTTAAAGTCAATATTTTGCACTGTATCTAAAAGCGGAGTGTCGATGGACTGTATGTGAGGTATGTATGAAAAATCTTGTCTTGCAATGCTTAATGTATTGACATGAGGCATTGTAGACCTTATGGCCGTCATCTGTTTCCTTATACTCTCACGCGAAAGTCTTAAAAGCCTGTCTTTAGGGCTTTTAGAAAGCTCGTTTTCATAGATTTCCAAAAGCGTTTTACCCTGGGAAATTTTGTGCTGAACACTCAGGTTGTTAAAAAAGTAATTCCTTATGTAATCTTTCAAATAAATTCCATGGGAAGTTTTTGTGACAATCAGCTTTTGAGTAAGGTAGTCAACCTGTCTTTTTTCGCCAAGACCGTAGCTCTCCAAAAAGTCCGTACTTACGATATGGCTTATTGTCGCAAGATTTTGGATGAGTTTGAAGTATATATCAGGAACCAGAGAAATGACTTTTAGAATCAAAAAATCCTCAAAACTTTTTTTCCGGTTTTTGTATTCTTCCATAAAGTCTTTAAGAGTAGTCCCTACTGTCATTATGTAATTGAGGCTCATTCTCAAATAAAGTTCATAACCGTGTGTTGCTTCATAAAACTCTGTTATGTCCTCATAATCGGCGTCATGTAAGGAAAAAAGAACTTTTTTTGTAAAGGCGTCCAAATCGTTATTTTTTATTTTCAAAGCCTCTACTTTTAAGTCCGTGTTTAAAAAAATATCTAAATTTGCGCTGCGAGAAAGCACAACTACTTTGACATTCGGGAAACTTGCAAGGTGAATTAAAAAGTTCAAAATCTCGGTATCATTTTGTACATCTTCAAAATTATCAATTAAAATAATACTTTTTTTATCGAGATTTTTAAAATAGTAGCTGACTTTTTGCGCAAAGTTTTCATCAAGACTTTTTTTAAGGATAATTTGTCCGCGAGCTGAATATTCACGCAAAGTATCATAAAAGTTTAAAAGAAAATCATCAATAACACTAAACTTAAAACAGTAATGAGTAAAGATTAAAAAATCCTTCTCAATGCCCGAGAGTGATTTATGAACAAGTTCACTTTTGCCCGACCCTTTGTCACCGCTCAGGTAGAGTAAGTCAGATAAACTATTATAAAAACCCTTTATGTCCTCAAGGATTGGGTCATTTGGATGTTTGACAAAGTTTTCCATTTATTTTATTTTACCATAAGTTAGGGGTGTTATATTGGCCGAGGCATTTTGTCTATAAACAATATATTAATTGTACAAAGTACCTTATTAAAAAATGTAAACTTTAATGTTTAAATTGACAAAAAAAAGTTTCCTTCGGTGTTTACCATAATGTATGTTGTGTTAGGAGCATTAATGACTGCCGTGTCCAAAGTAAATGATGTTCAAATTCAAATTCCGCAGAACACGTATTTCGTTCCGCGCCATAAACAGGGACATCAACTTTCAAACAGTGATGACCATATTATTGAGAAAAAACCGTTAACAGGGTTGAGAATTGGCGCGCACAAACTTAAGAGTAATGCAGACTACTTTAAAAAAGGCTTTAAAGGCTCCCAAAACAGCAACTTTTATGAATTTTTATCTACGGGAATGTTCCCTTACATAACCGGTAGTGCAATGTTTATCGCACTTTCTACCGTAGCAAACAAATTCTTTTCAACACAAGATAGATTCGCAGCAACAAAACACGGCAAAAACATGGCCCTGGGCGTTGTATTGTACGCCGGAGGAAAATGGCTCGGTTCAAAACTTATAAATAAACTGACACATGCATCAACAGGCATTGATTTAGAGATGCCTTACAAGAAAATAGTAACGGAGCTGCCTGAGGGTCCCGACAAGCAGGAAAAAGTAAGAGAAGAGTTCCACAGAGTATTTGAAAGCAGGGATTTTCCAAGGCATGACCTATTAGTTAAAATGGGAGAAGCAGAAGGAAACAGATACGGTTATTATGACAAAATTACTAAAAAAATGGGCTACGAAGACAGGCTCAATGCTCCTGACCAGATAGTTAACGAAAAAATTAAAGAAGTAATAACTAAGGCTACGGTTGGTAAAAACGTAAGCTCTTACCTGTGGGCAGCACTTGGTGTTGCGTTTGCGTCTCAGGAAGCGATTGCAAACTTTAAGTTTACCAGAATTCCTCATGCGCACAAGCAAAATCTTAAAAACTTCAAGGGCGGTGTTGAAAATACTATAAAAGAAGCGGCAAAACAACTCTGGAAAGGCAGCGGTGACAATGCTCACAAAAAAGGAATTATAGGCAAAGTGCTTATTGGGGCTGCTCTTGCTTCTACCGTAATAAGTTGGTTTAATGTTTCATCAAGCTTTAACAAAGGAAAAGCCCATGGGAAATCAGCGGTCGACTTTAAGAAAGACTATGAGGGGGTATAGATGACAAATATAATCAACCCTAACTCGAATATAACAACTCGTCAGGAACTGCAGCAAAGGATAGTTCAACAGAGCGTGTTCAATACACTTGTTGCAAACCGCACACACAAACAGATTGATACTCCAAAAGGACATTTGGTTAGACAATATGACCCGATTACAGGATCTCTCGTAGGTCTCAAGGATATGGGCAAAGATGTTGTGAATATCGGAAGAGCATTTGTGACCGGTGAATCCAATGACCATGAACTCGGCAGAATGAATGATATAGGATTAAAAGTAGGCGGATTGGGTATTGCAGCTTATCTAAGCGCAAAAGCCAACACAAAATACGGCAAAGGAATGGAGTTTGCCGGATTAGGCTTATTCTTGCTTGCCATGAAACTATGGCCTACTCTTGCTATTGACCTTCCTACGCAACTCAAATACGGATTTAATCCTCGCCAAAAATACATTGACTCTCAAGGACGTAAAAAAGAGTTTTTCCAGGATAACCAATATCAACCTTGGGATTTGTACACATCTGAACAAATAAACAAAATCGGCGACCGTATGGGCGTACCGAAAGGCATGCCTGACCGTGAAGAGTTCATTAAAAAGAAAATGCGCACAATTGCCCTTCAAGACAATACCCTTTGGATGGCAACCGCAGGTTTCGCAACTCCTCTTGCTGCTGCACTGGGCGGCAGCGTAGTTTCGCCTCTTTTGAAAAACCTCATAATAAAACTTGACAGCAAGAAAACTTTAAAACACGTCAAAGATATAGACAAACATGCAGGCAGAATTGCAAAAAATCCACTCTTCGAAAGGACGAACACGGAAACTCTCAGACAAGAACTCATCAAACTCGGCTCGGGCAAACCTGAAAAGTCATTATTTAAAAATATTGCCGGCATGCTGAATCCTTTAAATACAAAACAGCTGAAATTCGAGCAATATCCTTCGGACCATGCCGTATTTAAAACGCTCGGCAATTTGAACAATGTTATAGCAGATGACGTTAAAGCTTTATACGCTCAAGTATCAGCACAGCCGGCTAATGAAACAAATTTGCTCAACAGTCTTAAAAACTTGTTTAGGCAGTACGGTGTGACCGATATAGACAATATTACAAGTCTGAAAGCCCTTCAAAATAAAATGGATATAAAAAGCATAACACCTGACGGTATTATAAGCTTTATCAAAAGTGAAGCCCCGCTTATAGATGGCCATGAAGACCTTATAAAGGGCATGTTTGATAACAGTGCTCAGGTTAACAAACAATTTAAGGCAGCTGTTAAAGCTGATGCCTCTGCTCTAAAAGATATTAAAGCACGTACTTCTGTTCTTGCGAAGGCAACAAATGCTCTTGCGGGCAACAAAACAGAGTCTGTTTTCACAAAATCGTATCTTGGTACTTCGAAGAAATTTTTCGAAAATGTTATGGGCAATAACGATACTATATTTGGTGTTATAAAAAATAAAATATTCGGCTATAAAGAAGTTAATAAAATTATGGAAAATAATAATGCTGCGTATGGCATTATGAAAGACAAAATGAAAAATATTGCAACAAACGACAGCGGTTTTAAAAAATTTGTTAAAAATACGGCATCAAACTTTATATCATCAGACGATGCGCTAAAAACAATAAATGAGGAAGCCAAAAAACTTTCTCAGGTAGTAGAGGGCTTAAACCTAAACGGTGAATATAAAAATCTTAAAAATGCTCTTTCTCTTAAACAGGGCGGCGCAATAGCCTCAGCTTTCGGCAGCATGATAAGTCTGGGTCAAAACAACCTTGACTCTACAATAAGCAGAATACTTACCGCTATTGACTTTGAAAAACGTGTCAGTAATAATTCAGAATCTCTCAGAGGTGTAAGTGACACCATGATTGAAACTTGCAGAAAGATTATCTATACAGGCACAATGTCTGATATACAAAATAAAAACTTCTTAGACCACAGTTTAACTGACTATAAACAGATTTACCAAATTCTGTTTGGCAGTGAACTTGATAATTCAACAACTGCTGCCATCAGACAACTTAAAGATGGTAGAGGTGACGGCTTAATTGAGCGCTTGAAAGACTTCAGAAGTTCAGTCATTGCAACGTCAAATGCTGCTAATGCCAGAAATGCAAATCTTCACCAACTTCCGGATGCAGGAGCAAATTTCACTCCTGAAAAAGATTATATTAAAGTTGGAGAAAGTTTAGTCGATAATATGGTCAAGAGCGCAAAACAAATATTTAATGACAGGAAATGGCTAAAAATCTTCGGTACAGTCGGAGCAGTAGTTTTGGCCGGCACTCTGGTCGCTCAAACATTCTTCGGCAAGGTCAAGGATGAAGAATACTATCTAGGAAACGGCGGTGCAAATGCAGGTAAATAAACCAATCAGCCCTATACTTGCAAAACAGTTGAATCTTGTTTTGGAATACCCAAAACAAGAAGCAGCTCAAACTTCGTCTGCCCAAACGGGATATGAAAATTCTCAAGAATCTGCCAACGCCATGAGAAATAATGTTTTGGGTCAAAGTAATGTCAGACCCATCAGCCCTATGTTAAAAAGACAATTAGGACTGTCTTTTCAATACCCCCAGTATGAAGTTGACAGTTCAAAAGTAGTTTCTGCGACCCAAAATCAAAGAGTGCAGGGTTATGAAAACAACTTGAAAAGCATGTTCACAAATAATGAAGCTAATATTATGGCTGTCATAATGAGAACATTTAATGCTAAAGACACAGACGGCAACTGCTTGATTCAGGGAAATGAAGAATCCGGAAACTTTATAAATGCTGTTGAAAGGTTAGATGAACTTAAAGCTCTGGGCATAAATACCCTTCACATTCTTCCTTTCCACCCGCCGGGTAAATCAGAGGCTATGGGTACGGCAGGCTCACTTTATGCACCTGATGATTTCTTAAAGATAGACCCTGTACTTCGTGACCCGAATGACCCCAGAAGTATTGAAGAACAGTGTAAATATTTTATAGATGAATGTCACAAGCGCGGCATAAAAGTCATGCTCGACCTTCCAAGCTGTGCTTCGGTTGACTTTGCAAGACGCCACCCCGAGCTTATGGCTAAAGAAAAAGACGGTTCGGACAAAACCCCTCAAGGATGGCGTGATATCAGAATGTTCAGAATTTGGGATGACGAAAGTAACAAAATCTTAAATCCGCATCTTCTTGACCTTCATAAAAAATATGTAGATATGTGCGTAGACCTTGGCTTTGACGGTATAAGAGCCGACGTTGCACGTGCAAAGTCTATGGAGTTCTGGAACGTGATTATTCCGTACTCCCGCTCAAAAGACCCTGAGTTTGCATGGTTAGCGGAAACATATACTTATGAAGATGCTTCACCGCAGTTGAACATGCCCCATGACAGACCGTTCGACCAACTAAAGGCAGGTTTTGACGCTTACTATGGCCAGTATCACATATATGACCAGTGGTTAAAAGCGGATGATTTGCATAATTATGTAAAAGAAAATATACAAATGAGCAACACTCAAGAAGTCCCGAAATCGCTTATCGGCTCGTTTGCAACCCATGACGACGTGAGCCCCATGTTCTACGGAGGTGCTCCGTGGGTAATGCTTACCACAGGACTTCAAGCCTTCCTTCCGCAAGTAAATCCTTATTTTGTAGATGGTGTTCAAACCGGCGATTATTACCTCTATCCGTATGACCATGCCATTAACTCCACTACCATGACAGACAACAAAGAATGTACCGTTCATAAAGGCAGAATAGACATATTTAACCTTTCAAGAAAACCGGGAGGAGACTTCCCTGAAATAAACAATTTCATAACTCAGGCGCTAAAAGTCAGAAATTCTAAAGAGTATAATGAAGTGATTACTAAAGGTTCTTATATACCGCTTCAAACAACAAACCCTGAAATCGTTGCTTTTGCAAGACATGAAAAAGGCAAAACACTTCTTGTGATTGCGAACCGCAATGTAAACTTCAGAACTTCGGGACACATTGCAATACCGGGTCTCAACAATAACCAGCCTCTGAATAACCTTGTTCCTGCTTACGGACAAGAAAGCTTCTTCCAAAAAGAAAATAATAAACTAACGGTTGATTTGGCTCCTTCAAGAGTTCAGGTGTTTGAAATTGATACACCTAACATAGAAGCACAATCACCCGAAGTATACAGACAAAGTTTTGTGAAAACACAGACAACCAATAATCCACAAAACGCAGCTTAACAAATTGGCATAAAAGAGTAATATAAGGCAATTTTTGGGCTTCAGTTGTTTTAATAACAACGTAAGTCTTGATAGGTTAGGATATTAAACTATGAAAATATCAAAAACACTAAATTCAATAGAGAAACTAAAGGTCACAACACCTTCATTTACGGGCATCAAAGGAAGTTATGACACTGAAGGTTCTCCTGTGTATAAATTTACGGCTCCATCTTATGACAGCAGTAAATACAGGATTTCCCTCGAAGTTGTTAAAGTAGGCCGCGAAGATGGTGTTTGGGAAATAAAAAGAGGCTTAGGTAAGTCAAAAGACGTTATTGATGAAGTAAACGAGATATTTTCAAAGGGCGAAACTTACGAATACACTCAAGAAAAATCACTCGACCACAAGGGACACCTGGAGTCTATAGGCTACAGATTTAAACTTACCCCTATTGACGCAAAAGGTAACGATATTGAAGGAGCTCAGGTTAAATACAAGAGCGATCCCGGTACTCAGGCACAAATAACACATGTAGGAAAAGATGAAAAAGGCAAAGATGTAACAGTAGTGGATGAAAGCTACAGTGTAGTCCTTAAAAACACAGGTACTGTTTCAATAGGAGGCCTTGGTTACCATGGTTTTGCCGATTCACTTGTATACACCGCGGGAAAACCAAAAGAAGGTTTTAAAACAAGAACGCACTTTAATCAGGCAGGCGCGACACTGACAGATTTTACAGCTCTTGTTCAAGATAAAAAACTTGAGCCGTTCAGATGGATAATGACCACTCCGCTTATAGGACAGGACAACCTTTCTTCTCACGGCTATTGGCCAAATAACACTTACCAAATTTCTTCAAGATACGGCAATCTTGACGATTTTAAAAAGTTTCAGGTTGCTCTGTTCAATGAAGGTAAAGGCCATGTGAACGACGGCGCTTTCACTTCTCAGGTAATGAACGGTTTCCAAATGCAAAACGTTCTCAGGTTCGGTGAAAAATCTCCTTTTTATCATTGGTTTAAACTTCAGGGTAAACCTGCACTGGGTGTGCTTCCAAATGAAGTAGAGTCTGACAATCCCGAATCTAAAAAAGCTTTGGATAATATCCATTTCAGACTTGTAAACTCTCCCAATAAAGATGGCTTTGACCAAAAGAAACCTACTTATATACAGTTTTACGATAAGAGATTGACAAGTGACGAACAACTAAACCGTACCGGAGAGCTGATTAAAAGGTATGACAACGATGTTGATGATACTTATGAAATAAAAGAACATGAAGACTCTGTGCAGCCTTACTTCTTCCAACTCGACAGAGGCGGAGATGCGGGTAAAATCGCAGAACTTGAAAATGCTTTAAAAGACAACTCTCATACTCCTTTGAGCGGAATGCCGAATCTGGATGAACTTTTATCTTTTAAAAATTTCAATATTGTCAGAAAAGGCAAAGCGGGCGGTGCAAACTTCTGGGATGGCAACGTAGACCTTATTAAAATGAATCTTTCCCTGCCGGGCTTTGATATCCAAGACCAAATAGGTATGGTACAGGCAAGAAATTCAATGTACGGTCTTGGTACATACTGGACAAAAACAACATCGAGCGCTATTTTAGAAGATTTGGCCAAAAAAACCGAGCACCCTAAAAACCTTATAAATGTTGCAAAAAAGTTTAATATTTCCGAGGAAACAACAAAAGAAATTTTGGAAAACGTTAACAAAGGCACATATAAAACAAAATTAATTGACAAAAATTTAACAGCACAACAGTTTATGGCTGAAGAAATAGTAAATTTCCCTCTTGAGTCCATAGGTTTTGGCGCAGACTTGTCAGCTATTTTAAGCAGCGCCTATATCACACCGCGTCCATATGAGTTGGAACATCAAAACATGTCTAAAACAAGATTCCTCGATGACAACTTTGTGGATGAAGATGGCGATTTCACAGGTCTTTCATATCGTGAATACATTATGAGTATTAACAAGTTCAGCGAAAGTAATGCCGCTTATGAAATTGACGAAACTCTCAGAGTAAACTACAAGACAAAAAGCTTATATGAAGAAGACATGATGACATTTGTGGCAGATACTCTCGAGCGCATACAAGAAGTTATTCTTATAGAAGAAATGGGTCTTGAAGGATATCAGGAACTTTTAAACGTTGGTCTGACAGAAGAAGGCGAAATGGAAGACTTCTACAGCCAAAAACTCATCTTTAAAAATAATCAGCTTACTGACTACGGCAGATACGTTGCAAGACTTTTAACGCCTGATATTATTAAATACGGAGCGGTAAAGGGATTATTTCCGGGTCTTCAAATAGAATTCGACAAAGACACCCATCTGCCTCAGTACAAAGGCTTGGAAAATTTAGGCCTGACAAATTTGGGTATTGAATATGATAATCCTAAGTCTGAAGCGGAAACTGTTATAAGCAAGCTGAAAAAAGCATTTAACCCTGATGAAAATACCCGTGAAGACATGATAGGCAAGTTAGCACAAAATTTTGCTTACAGGGTTAGAGGTACAAACGTAAAAACTTTTGAAAAAGCCGAGGCAATTCTTGAACAAACAGGCGGCGGCTTAAACTGGCGTTTTGATGCAGCAAAAGACGTTGCGGATCTTGACACAAGGAGAAGCGCGGCCATTTATGATGTTGCAACATATGATAAAGAAGGCAAGTATGTCCATACGGGAGAACCTACCCAAGAAGAACTTGCACTGGGTTATACAAAAGGCAAAGAAGAAGTCTTTGCGGGATGGAAAGACCATGCAACGTTTGAAAAGTGTTGGGACGATGTTATCGACATATGGAAAAACTTTATCGGGAATGTACAACAACAAAACAAATCTTCTTATACCATAGCCGAAGTGACAAGTATATGGGATTTTTATAATGACCCTGCTTATTACAAACACCCCTTAACTTCGGAAAAAGGACGCTGGGATAAAGCTACAGAAGCAGCCGTGGAAGAGTATAAGGAAAAAGATTTTGGTAAATATATAGACCCAAATATCGCGGAGCGGATGTTGTCTGAAGAAACAGGCGCTACAACAGGCAGCAGCTACAGTAATTTCTTTTCAGAATTACCGAAACTTTTAGGCCAGACTTTTGAAAAAGGTGAAGTTTACGGTGACCCAAACACTCGTATTAAAAATGTTTTAGGAAGTGCTATCGAAAACTACTTGAACAATACAGGTATGTCGTCATATATCAACAACGGCCATATTTTTGTAGATAACCACGATAAGCCCCGTGCGCTTCACACCATGGCCCTTGATATGAACCTTTACCTCACAAACTTTGCCGACTTTGACGATGAAAAAGGTCTTAGAGACTTCGAGAAAAAATACACAATAGGAGAGGAAAAAACAAGAGATTATATCAAAAAAGCGCAGAAAGTTACCGGCTTGAATCCCTATTCCGACGACCAGGATGAAGTAAAAAGATTCAGAGACATAAGCGCCGAAGCCGTTGCGGTCGGTGATGTGTATATGAAAGCTTTTGAAAAAGAAACGGACAAAAAATTCCCCGAGATAAAAGACGTAATAAACCAAGCCATAAGAGACCTTGCGTTAGGTAAATTTAAAGACCAAAAACATCAAGACTTCAGACGTGCAAAAGCGTTTGGCGGAAAAGATTTTGAAATCTCACTAAAAGACGTTATTGAACAAGCTAAATATATTGCAGAAAAAAGCAATAACGAAACTGCTCAAAGAACGCTTAAAAAAGAAGGAGATTATCTTGCTAAGTCAGTCCGTAATGAAATTTTAAAATATCCTAAAGAAAAGTTCCTTCAAATGTGGCAGCTTATGCAGGCTCTTCCGGGTGCTCCGACACTATATGCAGGTGATGAGTTTGGTATGACAGGCCATGAAGACCCTTCTAAGAACAACAAGGTAAATAACCGCGAGCCGCTTCCTTACTACAAACTCAAAGAAAAAGGTTATGATGAAGATGTCGATTTCTATAACAAAATGATGGAAATAAGCTCTATTTCAAGAAAACCCGGCATGACTGCTATAGGAAACGGCAGTGTGATTTCTATGCCTCAAGAAAAACATGAAATTAAAGAGACTGTTAATGATGAGGATGAGGAAAAACTTAAAGAGTCCAAGCTTTATGCCCTTTATCACTACGACGACAAAGGCTCTGAAGTTATTACCGTTTTTGCAAATACGGGTCAGGAGCAAACTACAGACCCGTCCAAACCTTTAATCGAAGGTGTTAATCAGGAAAATGACCCTCTGGGTATTCGCGGTGCCTTCAAAGAAGTTGACAGTATAGAAATATCAAAAAAAGACTTCCCCGGCGGTTTTGATACAAAAACCAAATTTAAGTGTAAATATTTTGACGGCAATAAATATGTAGACGGGCCCGAAGAGTACGTCGTCCAACCTGACGGTGATTCCGGCTATAAGCTCGTCAAAGAAGGCGGCGGTAGTATAAAACTAAAACCTATGACTAACTTCTTCTACAAAGTTGAAGGCAGAAAACCGTTCTATCACAATGGCCACAGTGCAGCCTGATTTTAACCGCAGCGATAAAACTGTGCCCCTTTCGGCCCGATAAAAACGACAGCCGTTACTTTAAGTAAGTAAAAATAAGAAGTTTTCCGCTCTCGTCACGCCACTTCACCCAGCCTGTCTTTTTTGTGTTGTCATAGTTTATGATTTTCACGAGCATCCAGTTGCCACGGATAAGCCAGGGGCTTATGTTTTTTGTATAAGTGAAACTGTCCACACTCTGGGCGCCGCTTTGCGGCTTGGCATAAAGTTGGCGGGAGTCTTTGCTTATATCTTTAAATAAATAAACTCCGTATTTTCTGCCGTAAGTTTTAAAGAAATCCTGCCAGTCTATCACCTTATGACCGTCTGTTTTTTTTATCCATCCGTACTTTTGCTGTTTTTGGTCATAACAAATTTTAATCCAATTATCATCTTCATCGTCAACAGCAAACAAGGCCATATTGTTAGAAGGAACAAATGCGACAAAGGCGTTGCTTATCTGCAGCACCCCTTGGTTTTTATGGCTGACATTTCCCTGCTCATCCCAGACTATAACTTCAACAATATTTGAAGTTTCGTCGTTGTTCTTATATATAACTATCTTTTTCTCGACTTTAGCAAGGCCTATGCCCCAACTGACGACAGAGTCTGTATAAACGGGAAAAACATCCGCCAAAGCCATGTTAATTGAGAAAAATAGTGCGAAAATAACGGAGAATATTCTTTTCATTACTTAATTTTAACATACAGATTAGTTGTTAAACCCTCTTTTTAAAGTATAAATGTCAAGGAGGCGGAGCCTTTTGATATATTTTTATCTGCTGCTCCTATTGCTAAATGCTTCAAAAATGTGTAAAATGTCTTTAAGCAGATAGTATTAAAGGGAACAAATAATGCGAGAACAAAAAAAAGAAGTGCTTTTCGGCGCTAGTGTGTTTAGTTACACACGCAGTATCGCGTTTTCTGTTTATCCAAATAAAAAAGCTTTTACCCTCACCGAGATGCTGATATCCCTCCTTGTAACAGTAATAATAATAGGGGCTCTTGCTCCGGTCATTACAAAAAGATATCAGGAAAGCCTGAAGGCGTCTGTAGACTCTTCTTTTACAAACTCTGCCTTTCTAACTTACGACCCAACGGACGGAAGAAAATATACAAAAGGAAACGCTAAACAATCACTTACACAAATATCTCCCGGAGTTATAGAATTCACGAACAAAGAGGGGACAGAGATTACCCTAACTCTCTCTATTCAGGGAGCGGGAGGAGGAGGCTCCGGCGCTCAAGCTCAAAACGATTTAACAACAGACTCCACACTTTCAACAACAGCTAACCAACCTTACACGTCAACTGCCGATAAAACATGGATTTGGCAGCCGCCAAAGGGTGCCGCTAACATCAGGTTAACCCTTCAAGGCGGCGGAGGCTCGGGCGGAATAGCCAGTTATTTTTCTTTACCTGCAACTTCTGAAGAATATCTTCTCTCCTCAGCCGGAAACGGCAATCAAGGTAACTTATTAATAAAAAAATACAACATAGGGGACATACCTTCACTTCTGCCCGCGGGCGCTAATTTGGCAGGTACAAGAGACCTCTCAAGTTTCCCCTCAACCCAAAGGGGTGGTATACCCGAAGGCGTTAATCTCGTTGCCTCTGTAGCATCAGGCGCTACATCAAGCCCTGCTGCTTCAAATACCTGCTGGTACGCTAAAGACCAAAAAACAGCAGGTACCTGCACAGATGCTACAGGCTACTCCGGATGCTACAGGACTCTCTGTACTCAAGATGCTGCAGAAAACGCATGTGCAGCACTTGAACCCGCAGGCCAGTGGAGACTCCCTGATGACGCTGAGATAAAAAGATGGAGAGTAACAGAAGCTTCCAGCTCTGCTTATCAGTCTATGGGAGTTGTAACTTCTAACGCTGCTGATTTTTGTGACTACAGTAGCAGCAGTTACGGAGCGGCGCGGTGTTACCACCTGGCTTACGGTTGCCAGGGGGCGTACGGTGGCGGCTGCTACACGTACAACTTTTGGAGTTCTGTATCTACAGGCTCTTACCTCCTTAGTGGCGGTAATCTTAACGGCCCGAGTTCCGCTGTTACCTCTTGGGCGTTCTCTGCCCGTTGCGTCCGCTCTGCCTTCATCCCATACCACGGCGCGGGAGGCTCATCAGGCGCTCGAATACTTAACCTGCCCCTTTCTAACTATAAAGAAGGCGACCGTATATTCTTCACCATAGGAAAAGGAGGAGCCGTATTATTCTCCGGAGGCCTTACAAGAGCAATACTTCAAAGATATACAACAAGCTGGTCTGATATCGCGACATACATAGCAAACGGCGGCCCAAAAGGAGGAGACGCAGGAGCATCTGCCCACGGTGTAAAAGGTGCAGCACCCACCTGCTCTCCAACTACAAACTGTACCAACGGCTCTCAGGGACTGGACTGGCCTACTAACTCCTCAACTCAGGGAGCTGCCTCTTCATACGGCCTTGGAGGCGCTACCGCGTCACCAACCTCATACGCGGGTAAAAACGCCGCTAACTTCGGAGCCGCAGGCTCGGGAGGCTATACAAACAACACTATTGAACTGGGTTCAGGCGGACAAGGCGGAGCAGGATACGCACAAGTCACCTATGACATAAGGCAAACAGGTTCAGGAGGCGGAGCGGGCGGATACATTAAAAACATTAAAATAAAAGTACCACCAAACTCTAAAGTAACATTTAACATAGGACAAGGCGGTATAAAAGGAACTCTTTCTTCTCCCGACTCTTCAACAGACGGAAGGGATACAACTATTATTCAAGATTCTCAAATAATCTACCAAGCCCAAGGCGGTAAAAAAGCAACAATAACCTCCGGCGGAGAAGGCGGGAGAATATATCAAAGAATAAACAATATATTAACTGACATATCAGACACAACAACATTAGATGGACAAAAAGGTGAAAACCCAAAAACATTCCAAGGAGGAAACGGCGGTTTATCAATATCATCCTCAACACAACCTCAAGGTGGATGTTCATCAACAAACAATCCGCAAACATTCTCTGACTGCATATACAACTACACCCCTGACGACGCTCCAAACCCTAAATACGAAACCAAAACCAACAGAGCACAAGGAGGCTCCGGAGGCGGAGGCGCAGGGTGTGACGCTACCACCTGCTCAGACGGAGGTACAGGAAGCAACGGCTTCGTTATTCTGAGTTGGTGACATACAAGTCTTTTGTTTTTATGCGACGGGCATATAGTTATTACACTATATCACTGCCCGTCTTTTTTTATAATGAGGAGCGAGCATAAGCAGAGCTTTTAGCTCGGCGTTCGCGGCAAAAGCTCAAGTAAACTTGGCTTTTCACTCACTTCTCGCCATAATGTGAAAATTTATAACGAAATGAGCGAGAGTAAAGAAAAATTTATTTTTCTTTACCGAGTGAATGAGTTACAAGGAGGCGAAGCCTCGCAGTTATTTTTACATTTGCAGCGAGCGACGAGTTAAATCGGCGTAGCTATTATAATGAGGAGCGAGCAACGAGTTAAATCGGCGCAGCTATTATTTTGCTATAGGACTGTATAGTATTTTTAGGATTTGTCAAGAGTTAACTTTCAAATGTTAACACATGTTAATGATTCATGCTCAAGTATGCTTGACTATGGATATTGATTAGATATGATTTATTAGTCTAGCTAAGTGAAAATGGGTTAATATCAACAAAATCCATTTTTAAGAAATGTAATTACATATTATTATTGATTTTAGAGGTATTTAGATGTCGACAACACAATATGCAAAGAGAGTTACTCCGATGGGAATCCCCAATACTCGTTTGGAGGACTTGCCGGATTTGATTGAAATCCAAAAGAAGTCCTTTGAGTGGTTTTTAAAAGAGGGTCTTAAAGAAGAGTTACTTTCTTTTTCACCTATAAAGGATTATACAGGCCGTTTGGAACTGCACTTTTTGCCGCAGTACACATTCGATAACCCAAAGTATTCAATAGAAGAAGCGCGTATCCATGACGCTACTTACGCAAAACAATTGCGCGTTATGATGCGTTTAGTTAACCGTGACAGCGGTGAAATTAAAGAACAGGAAGTCTATATCGGCGACATTCCTACAATGACAGACAAAGGTACTTTCATTGTAAACGGTGCAGAGCGTGTAATAGTTTCCCAGATTGTCCGCTCACCGGGTATCTACTATAAACGCGAAATTTCAACCACAGGTAAACGTTTGTATAACGCTACATTAATTCCAAACCGCGGGGCATGGTTGAAAATCGAAACAGATTCAAACGATTTGGTATACGTTAAAATCGATAAAAACCGTAAAATCTTGGCCACAACGCTTCTTAAAGCACTGGGCGTCAACCCTGTAGAGATGGAAACACTTTTTACTCACTGGGAATTCTTGAGAAAAACTTTGGAAAAAGACACCACAAACTCAACTGACGAAGCGCTAATCGAAGTTTATAAAAAGCTTCGTCCGGGTGACCCTGCCTCTGCTTCAGGCGGCCGCTCAATTCTGGAAGCAAGATTTTTCGATGACAAAAAATATGACATCGGTAAAGTCGGCCGTTATAAATTAAACAAAAAACTCAATCTTAACTTGCCTGAAACGCAGCGCACAATTACCGTTCAGGATATTGTTGCTTCAATAGAGTACTTAATTAACCTCACATATGACGAAGGTATTTTGGACGATATCGACCACTTGGGTAACCGCCGTATCCGTTCAGTCGGCGAACTGTTGCAAAACCAGTTCAGAGTTGGTTTATCAAGAATCGAGAGAATCGTAAAAGAGCGCATGACTCTTCAGGACTCTGAAACTTTAACGCCGTTGAACTTATTGAACACCAAGCCTCTTGTGGCATCATTAAAAGAGTTCTTCGGGTCTTCACAGTTATCACAGTTTATGGACCAAACAAACCCGCTTGCAGAACTTACTCACAAACGCCGTATTTCTGCTTTAGGGCCCGGCGGTCTTATGAGAGAGCGCGCAGGGTTTGCGGTTCGTGACATCCACCCTTCACACTACGGAAGAATATGTCCCGTTGAAACTCCCGAAGGTCCAAACGCAGGTCTTATCGGCTCGCTTGCGACACACGCGCGCGTAAACGAGTACGGTTTCATCGAAACACCTTTCTTTGTTGTTAAAGACGGTATTGTAACCGAGGAAGTCCACTACTTGTCAGCCGACGAAGAAGAGAGCTTCCGTGTAGCGCCTTCTGATATTCAACTTGATAAAAACAGAAAAATAAAAGATAAATATGTAGCTGTCCGTTATCGTTCGGAGTTCACAATGGGTGAGTCCGACCGTGTTGACTACGCAGGTGTTTCGCCTATTCAGATTATCTCTGTTGCAACGTCACTGATCCCTTTCATTGAACATGACGATGCTAACCGTGCACTGATGGGTTCAAACATGCAGCGTCAGGCTGTACCTCTTTTAATCACTTCCCGTCCTGTTGTAGGTACGGGTCTTGAAAAACGTGCAGCAAAAGACTCAGGCATGGTTGCTGTTTCAGAAGTTGACGGTACCGTTGTCCGCGTTGTGGGTGAAGAAATCCACGTCAAAGACAAACAGGGCAAAATCCACGTACATCAGCTTTTAAAATATGTACGTTCTAACCAGGATACTTGTATTACTCAGCGTCCTATAATTAAAGAAGGCGAAGAAGTAAAAGCCGGTGATGTTATAGCTGACGGCGCTTCTACTCACCAGGGTGAGTTGGCACTGGGTAAAAACGTACTTGTAGCTTATATGCCTTGGGAAGGCTTCAACTACGAGGATGCTATCCTGCTTTCTGACAGGCTTGTACACGATGATGTATTTACATCTGTCCATATTGAGAAACTTGAAATTGACGCACGTCAAACAAAATTAGGGCCTGAAGAGATTACCCGCGAAGTTCCTAACGTGTCAGAAGATGCAATTCGTCACCTTGATGAACGCGGAATCGTTCGTATCGGTGCCCGTGTTTACGCTGACGATATTTTGGTCGGCAAAATTACGCCAAAAGGTGAGTCTGAACATCCGCCCGAAGAAAAACTTCTTCGCGCAATCTTTGCTGAAAAAGCACGTGATGTTAAAGACAACTCACTTCGCGTACCTCACGGTGAAGGCGGACGCGTAGTCGACGTTAAAGTATTTGACCGCGAAAAAGGTGATGAACTTCCGCCGGGTGCAAATACAGTTATACGTGTATATATCGCTCAAAAACGTAAAATCTCGGCAGGTGATAAACTTGCAGGACGCCACGGTAACAAAGGTATCGTTTCAAGGATTCTTCCTAAAGAAGACATGCCGTTCTTGCCTGACGGTACTCCTGTTGATATCGTTTTAAACCCGCTGGGTGTACCTTCTCGTATGAATGTTGGTCAAACGTATGAGTGCTTGCTTGGTTTAGCGTCATATTTAACTGGCAATTACTATGAAGCACCTCCGTTTGATGAAATGTACGGTGAAAACCAGTCTGAAATTGCTACTAAAGAAGAACTTCTAAAAGGTATTAAAGAAGCAGGCTATAATTGGGTCGGCGAAAACGGTAAAGTAAGACTTTACGACGGTAGAACAGGCGAACCGTTTGATGAACCTGTTGCAGTCGGTCTTTCATATATCTTGAAACTCGTCCACCTTGTTGACGATAAGATTCACGCACGTTCAACAGGCCCATACTCGCTTGTTACACAGCAGCCGTTGGGCGGTAAAGCGCAATTCGGCGGCCAACGTTTCGGTGAAATGGAAGTTTGGGCGCTTGAAGCATACGGCGCAGCCTATACTCTTCAAGAAATGCTTACTATCAAATCCGACGATGTTAACGGACGCTCAAGAGCTTACGAAGCAATCGTTAAAGGTGATAACATACCTCGTCCGGGAATTCCCGAATCGTTCAAAGTACTGGTACGCGAACTTCAATCAATCGGTCTTGATATTGCCGTTTCTAAAAAAGGCGGCGAAGAGGTTGACCTCATGTCAGACACCGACGATTTAAGAAAATCAGCGCCAAAACGTGTACTGTCAGATATGGATTCAGAGTTGTTAAATATCAACTTCTTTGAAAGCCCTGCGGTATTTAAAGACTAATTTATATCGGGCTTCATGTAATTTGAGGCCCGGTACAATAATATAAATTGAAAACAACAATTAAGGAGAGATAAGTGTCTACAAGTATCGATTATTTTGATTACATAAGAATAAGTATAGCTTCAGCGGAGCGCGTGCTTAAATGGTCATACGGCGAAGTTACAAAGCCCGAAACCATAAACTACAGAACACTAAAACCGGAACGTGAAGGTTTATTCTGCGAAAGAATCTTCGGACCTTCAAAAGACTGGGAATGTTACTGCGGTAAGTACAAACGTGTACGCCACAAAGGCATTATCTGCGAACGCTGCGGCGTTGAAGTCACAGACTCTAAAGTGCGCCGTCACAGACTTGGCCACATCAAACTCGCTGCGCCTGTTTCTCACATTTGGTTCTTAAAAGGCATACCGAGCTATCTCGGCTTACTTTTAGACATCACCTTAAAAGACCTTGAACAGGTAATCTACTTCAACAGCTACATTGTAGTTGACCCGGGTGAAAGTGAATTTAAAAAGCTTCAACTTTTGACTGAAGAAGAATATGAAGATTACATTCTTGAACATGAAGAATCAACTTTAAAAGTCGGTATCGGCGCAGAGGTTATCAAAGAACTTCTTGATGAAATTAATCTTGGCCAGCTTGCAGAGGAAATCAGAAGCGAACTTGAAGGTGCAGGCGGTTCAGTTCAAAAACGCGCTAAACTTATTAAGCGTTTAAGACTTGTAGAATCGTTAATCGAGTCTCGTACCGAACCAAATTGGTTTATCATGGAAGTTCTTCCCGTTACGCCTCCGGACCTTCGCCCGATGGTTCAGTTGGATGGCGGACGCTTTGCAACATCTGACTTAAACGACTTGTACAGACGTGTTATTAACCGTAACAACAGGCTTTTAAGACTTCTTGAAATGGGCGCTCCCGAAATTATCGTTCGTAACGAAAAAAGAATGCTGCAAGAAGCTGTAGACGCGTTGATTGACAACGGCCGCCGCGGAAGAACGGTTGTAGGGCCGAATAACAGACCTCTGAAATCCCTTTCAAACATTATTGAAGGTAAGCAGGGACGTTTCCGTCAAAATCTTCTGGGTAAAAGGGTTGACTACTCAGGCCGTTCGGTTATCGTTGTAGGTCCGCAGTTGTCGCTAAACCAGTGCGGTCTGCCGAAAGAAATGGCTATTGAGCTTTTCAAACCGTTTGTAGTTAATAAACTTATTGAACGCGGACTTGTTCAAAACATCAAATCCGCCAAAAAGAAAATTGAACGTTCTGAACCCGTTGTATGGGATATCTTGGAAGAAGTTGTAGACGGTCACCCGGTACTTCTAAACCGTGCACCAACTCTGCACAGACTTGGTATTCAAGCGTTTGAACCTGTTCTTGTTGAAGGACGCGCTATTCAGCTTCACCCGCTTGTTTGTACGGCATTTAACGCCGACTTCGACGGTGACCAAATGGCTGTTCACGTACCTCTTTCAATCGAGGCTCAAACGGAAGCAAGAATGTTGATGCTTGCTACAAACAATATTCTGGCTCCCGCTACAGGTAAGCCTGTCATTACACCATCTCAGGATATGGTATTGGGTATTTACTACCTGACTATTTTGAAAGATGAAAATGCTCCCGTAAAAGGCTACTACCACAACTTTATGGATGCAATATCCGCTCTCGAGCTTGGTATTATCAAACTTCATGACAAAATTGTGGTCCGTGATGAAAAAGGCGAGCGTATAGAAACAACCGCAGGCAGAATAATGTTTAATGAAACTGTCAGAAAATCAGTGCTTTCATCGTAACCTGTATTAGTATTATAACGGGTGCAGCCATCTGAGATGGCACAGGCGGAAAGTAAAAAAGAAATATTAAAGAGAAAAAAGGAAAAAATAAAAACTATGGCTACATTAACAAAAAATAAAAAGACCATTGAATTTATAAACAAGATTGTTGATAAAAAGGTACTAAACGGCCTGTTGTCTCAAATATATCTTGATATGGGCGGTGCTAAAACTGCTGAACTTGCTAACAACCTTAAAGACTTGGGATTTAAGTTTGCAACAAAAGCAGGCACAACAATTTCTATCTCCGATTTAAGCGTTCCTCCGGAAAAGAAAGCGCTTTTAGACGAGGCTAACAAAGAAATTGACGAATCCACCCACCGTTATATGAAAGGTGAAATCACGGAAGTTGAAAGGTACACAAAGGTTATCGATACCTGGTCTGAAACTACCGCTAAGCTGACCGAACAGGTTGTTGAAAACTTCGACAGATTAAACCCTGTTTATATGATGGCATTCTCAGGCGCGAGAGGTAACCTTTCACAGGTATCACAGCTTGTAGGTATGCGTGGTTTGATGGCAGACGCGCAAGGTCAGATTATCGACTTACCTATCACCTCAAACTTTAAAGAAGGTCTTTCTGTTACCGAATACATTATTTCATCATACGGTGCACGTAAGGGTCTTGTAGATACGGCGCTAAAAACAGCCGACTCGGGTTACTTGACCCGTCGTCTTGTTGATGTTGCGCAAGATGTTATTATCCGTGAAGAAGACTGCGGTACAGTAAAGTCTATCCGTATGACAGCTATTAAGGACGGCGAAGATGTTATCGTGCCGCTTCATTCAAGACTTCTCGGCCGTGTCGTTATGGAAGACATTAAAGATGGAAACGGCGATGTAATTGTTGCAAGCAATTCAATGGTCAGCCGTGAAGACATAGAGAAAATCAAGTCTCTTAACCTTCAAGAGGTTGATGTGCGCTCTGCCCTCACTTGTGAGCTTGAATATGGCGTGTGCCAAAAATGCTACGGGTGGGCGCTTACCAGTCAAAAAATAGTAGATATCGGTGAAGCCATCGGTATTATCGCAGCCCAGTCAATCGGTGAGCCCGGTACGCAGCTTACAATGAGAACGTTCCACACAGGCGGCGTATTCCGCGGGGCCGGCGTTATGAGAGAAGTCCATGCGCCTGCTGACGGTACGGTTAAAACAAAAATCGCGACACGCGAACTTAGAACACGTCACGGGGATATTGTTCAGGTTGCTATAAAAGAAGCAGATATTAAATTTGAAACTGTTAAAGGTAAGACAGAAACTATACACATTCCTGCAGGCGCACAAGTGCTTGTACAGGAGGGTTCGGTACTTAAAAAGAACGATTTAATTGCCGAGTTCGAACCGCTAAGTCAAGGGGACGGCAGCCGCTTAACTGAAAAGGCTGCTAAAGATATCACCTCAGACATATCAGGCGAAGTTCTTTTTGAAGATTTCGTTGTAGACGAGAAAAAAGACCGTCAGGGCAACATTTCAAGAACTTCTAACAAAGCCGGTATTGTCTGGGTGCTCGGGGGAGACGTTTATACTCTTCCTGCAGGTTCGAAAGTTCTTGTTTCTAACGGACAAAAAATTAAAAAAGGCGAGAAGCTCGCAGAAACACTTGTTATTCCTGAACACGGCGGTGAAGTTCGCGTAGGTGAAGCCCTTCAGATTGAAGAAACAAAGTTCGAAGGCAAAACAATCAAAAAAATTGTTGCCGGTAAAGAACTTACTATTGTTATAGCTTCAGTCCAACCTACAAACGCCAAATTTGAGCACACTAAAAAAGAACAAATTTGGGAAGTTACCGACAAAAAAGGCGCAGGCGATAAATACATCGTTAAATGTCCTGTTGATACAACGGTTGAAAACGGCATGATTATAGCCGAGCTTATAGATGAAGAGTACAAAGTATTTTCATCCGGTGAAATCCGCTATAACGGTATTGAAGTTGATGACAACCAGGTTATTACAAAGCCGGGCGAAGTGGTATTTATTCCCGAAGAGATTCACCAAATCTCTAAAGACTCTTCGCTTAAACTTGTTGAATCAGGCACGTTTGTTGAAGCTGGTTCGGAAGTTGTAAAAGACCTCTATACTCACATTGACGGTATCGTTGAAATCAAAGAATTCAACGATATTATCCACGAGGTAATTATTCGTCCCGGTGAGCTTCACACACTTGAGAGTATTAATGACCTAAAAGTATACGAAGGCGAAGTAATAGAAGCCGGAACGGTTGTTGCCGGTAAAATCAAAGCCAAAGTTGATTCTATAGTAACTATAGTAGAAACAGACCATGACGTTCTGGATGAACTTGACGACTTAGATGAAGATCTTGGCGAAGATACAATAGATGAAGATGTTATAGGCAAACAAGCCGTTCAGATATTAATAAGACCTATTCAAAGATTTGATATTAAACCTAAAGATGCGTCTATTAAATTTGATACAACAGACGAGTCTATTGAAATTGTGCCTCTTACACAGCTTCAATACAAAGATGGCGCCCGCGTAAGAAACTTAGACGGCGCAATTCTTACAAGAACAAGCTTGGTTCTTTCTATGTCAGGTCACTTGAGCCACCTAAAAGGCTTGGTAGAGCTTGATAAGAACGGTGAGTTGAAAATAGTTGTTCTTGAAACTTTAATCGTAAGACGTGAACAGGATGACGCTTCAAAAATGCTTTCTTCAACCCAGACAGAACTTTTGGTTGAAGACGGCCAAATAATTGAGCCTCGCACGCCTGTTGCAAAAACTCAGGTACTTTCAATTAACAACTCAATTGCAAGTATTAAAAACCCTGACAAAGAACTCAGAAGATTACTTCTGATTTCAGATAACTATGAAGAAAAAATCAGCCTCAAATCCAAGCCTACAGTTAAAAAAGGCGATTTCATAAAACTTGACAGCGTTATTTCTTCATCAGGAGAAAAATCAAATGTGTCGGGTAAAGTTGAAAGCGTTTCCGCTGATTCAATTTCGGTTCGTCTTGGCCGTCCGCATTTAATAAGCCAGGGCACACTTCTTCAAGTTGACAATTCAGCGCTCATCCTCCGTGGTGACTTGCTCGCAACGCTAATTTATGAAAAACAAAAAACAGGTGACATCGTACAGGGTCTTCCAAGGGTTGAAGAGCTTCTTGAAGCACGTAAACCCAAAGACAGTGCTATTGTTGCCGAAGAAGACGGTACCGTTGAAATTGAATATGATGAAGACGGACAGCAGTCGTTGTACATTATTACAAGCGATACAAGCAAAGTAGAAATTAAGGTGCCTATTGAATCAAGTATCATTGTCCACGACAAACAAAAAATCACTAAAGGACAAGCTTTAACTTCAGGTCCTATGAACCCGCACGACGTTATCCGTCTGCGCGGTGCATCTGTAGCACAACAATACCTTGTTGATGAAGTGCAAAGAGTATACCGTTCTCAAGGTGTTGAAATTGCCGACAAACACGTTGAAGTTATTGTTCGTCAGATGATTAAAAAGGTAAAAGTTGTAGACTCCGGTACCACAAGACTTTTACCGGGTGAACTTGTTGAACTTAAGGAAATAGATGCTCAAAACACCGAAGTTATGAAACAAGAAGGCGGAATTAAAGCAACATACGAAGCATTGTTACTTGGTATCACAAAGGCTTCATTGAACACAGAAAGCTTTATTTCAGCCGCATCTTTCCAAGAGACAACCAGAATATTAACCGAAGCTGCCGTTGAAGGTAAAAAAGACCTGTTAAGAGGTTTGAAAGAAAACGTTATTATCGGTCGTTTAATCCCTGCAGGTACAGGTTATTACCACTTGATAAATTCAAATGAAGAAAAAGAAAGAGAAGCCATTAAACGTGCAAACGCGAAAAATCAGGCACGTAAACCTTCTGCCATCCTTGAGGAAATAGAAGGCATGTTTGGCGCTCCTGACTTCACTATAGAATAACTTATAACGAAATGAGTGAGCGGGAAGAAAACAAAGTTTTCATTCCCCGAGCGAATGAGTTGCAAAGAGGCAAAGCCTCATGGTTATGAACCTATCGATAAAATATTCGTTGTAGTAAACAGGTGAGAGTAAAGAAAGGTAATTTCTTTATTATACGAACGGACTACATACAAGCGAAGATTATATAATTGATAGGGTCATCTGTGTAGATATGGAAAAGTAAACTTTCGGGTAATTATAAAGCGGCCTGATTTTTGTAGGATGATTTTTGTAAGATGAATACAAATTCAAAGAGGAGAATATCCCTATGCATAGAACTATAAAAAAATTTCTGATTGTTCCGGCTTTAATGCTGTGTTTTGCGGCAGTTTTTGCTGCAAAGGCTTTTGCCGCTGATGTTGAGGAAGTAAAAAAGTTTTTTAACAGCTTTACAAGCGCTTTAAATTCATACAGTGCAGATGTTCCCGATTACTTCACAAACGATGCTAAAATTTACCGCGTAGTTATCAAAAAAGACGGCACCAAAGAGAGCGTTCAAGTTCCTTTCGACAGATATGTATCCGAGCTAAACAAGGGCAAAATCGGCGCAAAGCTTGTAGGGTATACAAACAGATTTGAAAACATTTCCGTTACGAAATCTGACGCCAAAAACTTTAAACTTACGGCAAAACGCTTTCCTATGGATGACACAAAAGGAACAGACGTTACTTATGTTATAACGGACACAGGAAACGGACTTAAAATTAAGTCTGAAAGTTGGGATACAACAGTACAAAAGTTTTTAAACGAGAAATAAATAACAGGTGTTCTTTAATTGAGCAGGGGCTCCTCTCTTGGGCCCCGCAAAATTATTAAGCTATTTTTAATCCCAAAAGCGCTCCGCCGATAAGTCCCGCATGGTTGCCCGCCGACGCGTGAAGTATTTTTACCGGCATTACTATAATTTCTTTGTTTACTTCCCATTGGACAATTTCAGTGTCTACAAATTGCGCCATAGAGCCTGAAAGCACTATGCAGTCAGGGTCAAAGATATTTGAAAGACCTATAAGGCCGTCTATGATGTACCTTTGCCATTTCTCAAAAACGCGCTTCATATCTTCATTGCCCGCTTTAACGCCCTCAATAACATCATATGACGTAATATCGCTTCTGTTAAACTCCATCTCTGCAGTTATCTTTAAACCGTTACCCGAAGCGTATATCTCCCAACAGTCCCAGGCTCCGCAAGTACATTGACGTCTGTGGTCATGTGCCAGCTTGAAGTGCATCTCCCCTGCCGCGCCTGACTTTCCTTTTAAAAGACAATCCTCTACTATAATACCGCCGCCGACGCCTGTCCCCAGAGTAACGGTTATACTGTTTGAGTAACCTTTAGCAGCGCCCAATATATGTTCAGCCCAAGCGGCAGCATTGGCGTCATTCTCAAGAAAAACTTTTCTTTTACTGATAAAAGAGAAATCTAAATCCGAATACCCTTCTACCATATTGCCTGTAGAGCTGATAATTTTTGTATTTTCTTTATTTACAGCACCTGCCGTAGCTATAGTAACAACATCCACTTCATCTTCATTTTCCGCGCATATGTCACAGAGGGTTTGTTTAATACCTTCAAGAGTTTTGGGGGTCGAGTGTTTTTTAACCGTACCTATTATTTTACCTTCCTCATCAACTATGGCGCTGAAGATTTTTGTTCCGCCGATATCAAGGGCCAGTGCTTTTTTCATAGTTATCCTCCATGGTTAAAATAAGAATAACATAAACCCAATCCGCTTGTCATATCCGTATGTTAAATATTAAACGGAGTCTTGTTATAACAAGACTCCGTTTAATATTATGTGATAGCAGTCAACAACAGATGTATATCTAACTCATCAGCTGCAATGCGCTTTGCAGCAGTTGCTTGTAGCTTGAAATAAGTTTGTTTGCAAGCTCCATCTGCATTTTGGCTTCCTGATAATAGTTTATGTTTGCTTTAAAGTCAGAGTTCGACATTTCTAAAAATCCGCTTCTTATTTCACCGCGGCCTATTACGGGCTGTCCTGATTCTTCGGTTTGCGCAAAATACCCCTCCTTATACTGGAAAAGTCCTTGAGGATTGTGGAAATTCATTGTCGCAATTTTATAAAGAGGGGTAGCGTCTCTTCCGGCGTTTGTTTTACCGTAGAGAATACCGTCTCCTTTTATTTCAAATTCATCATATTTCCCGAGATACTTTCCGTTGTCAGGGTCAATCCAGAGCTTAATCTCGGTTGTAGGCACAGCCATAGCTCCCTGAGTAGTGAGTGTTTGATTGAAGACGTCATCACTGAGCGATTTTGTACCTGACATAATTTCGCCTCTGTCGTTTAGTATGTAACCTTGGACTTTTGTATTATCATTCGCCCTGTACACTCCCTGAGCGTCAAATTTAAATTCACCCAGACGAGTGTAAGACATTTTGCCTTCATCATTTCTTAAAACAAAGAACCCTTGTCCTTCAAGGAAAACGTTTTCGGGAGACGTTCCGGGGTGTGTTTTACCCTGTCCGTTGTTGGTAAGCGCATTGTCCAATACCGCACCGTTTAAAAAAGTTTTAAACGTTACTTGTTTTTCACGATAACCCGGAGTATACACGTTTACCATGTTTTCGGTTACCGCGTTCATCCAATTGTTTGTTGCGTTTTGGGTATTCAGCGCGTTAACGTACGAATCATTCATTTTTTATTCTCCTGTTGATTTTCTTTTTCTTGTTGTTGTTTCTGCTGTCTGTAACTTAGTTCTTTATAGGGGATGTTTTGTTCATCAAACCTGCTTTTAAGGTAAGGAAGGTTGTTTTTTAAGTACTCTTCGGCTGCCTTGTCGCCGGGGAAAAACTGTGCGCTTAGTTTCCCCTCTCTATCCACACGAAGGACTAAAGTTATATCGTTGTCAAAGTCTATTCTCACCGGCTTACCCGTAGTATTGGCGTTTGAGATCAAATCCATAAGAGTTTTTGAAACATTAGACGACTTTGCTATATCTTGTGCACTAAAGTTTTGAAGGATTTCATGGGCACCGGCCGTTAAGTTTGCGGGAGAAACGTCTCCTATCCTGTTGTTTTCTATCAGTCCCAAATAGAAAAGCGCGTCCTTTTCATCTATTTTCATACTTTCAAGAGAAAGCATTTGTACAAAATCCATATCTTTCAAAAGTTCATCAATCTCTCCCGTCATTTTTGAAGGAGAAATACCGTTCACCATCTGACCCATCTGGTCCTTAAAGCTCATACCGCTCTGCGTTGCAGCAAAACCTTGGCCTCCCTGTGCCAAATTCAGCCCACCTGTCTGTGTGCCTACGTTTGTAAAACTATTCTCATTTTGCGAGTTTATATTCATCATTGGTTTTCACCATATTTTGCGAGGAGTTCTTCAAGTTCTTCCTCTTCACGTCTTTCTTTGCTCTTTGTAAAGTGCTTCTGCGAGCCTATTTCGTTCAGGGTTTTCAGCTCTATTGCCTCTTGTTCTTTCCTGTATTCTTCCTTTTTGTTTTCTTTGTGTTTTTCAAGTACGTTGACTTCTTTTTCCCTTTCTTTCAGGCGCTCTATTTCTTCATTAAGTATACGTATGGCTTCTTCTTTTTCAATTTCCAGCTGTTCGCCTTTCAGATAGAGGTGTTTCAAGAATTTATCAAAACCTTCATACATTTGAGGGTCTGACTTTCTCATATTCACGCGTGTCTGTACAATTTCCTGATTATTAAGCTCTATCAGGCGCTCAATCCTGGCGACTTCCTGCTGCGCTTTAATCACCACCTGCATCTGCTCTTCTTTTTTCTTGATTCTTATTTCTAAGAATTTTTGTAGGCGGTATTTAAAAGGCATAGTGTTCGAGACCTCCGGAATGTTCGTAAATCTGACTTTTCAACATTCCGGAAATTGAGCCGTCAGACATGGGGAGACTTGGCGAAAGTAGAACTTGAGCTTAGTCTCCATGGTGACGTCGGTAACTTCCGCCCAAAGTTTAACGATTTTACTCAAAATGTCAAAAAATTACTTTAAATATATGATTTCCCTCTAAAAAATATAGAGCATAATTTCACTATAACGGAGAAAGTGTCTCCATTGCCACATTATGGGAGTAAGATTTTGTTTAAAAAGGGGATTTTAAAAGGAATATTATTCATAGCGGTATTTTTGTTCTTTGCTTTACCGCAGGCTCAAGCTGCAATTCGCGTAGTTGTTATTTCGGACTCTTTGCTCACAGAAACCAATCCCTATAATATTTATTCCAACACACCAAGGTTTTTGGTGCAGGATATTTCAGACATCTTACGTGACAACAGGGCTTTTGAAGTTGTATCAACCATGCAGGTTCAGGACAAACTCAAAAAAAACAGTATGAATTCAAACGACATAAAAAGTTTGAGAAACCTGCACGCAGGCTATGAACTGGACTTTCATTTCCTAAAAGACGTTTCCAATATTGTGGGAACGGACTACATTGTTGTCGTGACTTCAACAATAGAGCGCGAGCGGGATTTCTTAAAAAATACTCTCTGGAATACCCTTAACATTGCAGGCTTAGACACGGTCAACCCCACGCAGAGGATTTCAGTGTATGCGGTGCTTGTAGATACAAAAAATGAGCGTGTTCTTTGGGAAGAAATTTACGCAAAAAATATCAGAAACAATAAGTACAAAAACCTTGACGCGTCTCTGGGCGGCGACCCCGAGGGTATGATGAGACTTAAACAATACTCAAAATACATAAGTCCCGAAATAGCCGCAAATGTTGCTTTATCACTTGCCCCAAACACTGTTCAGCCGGAAGTCTACATAAACAAATTTGAAAATGTTGCTTTTAAAATAAATAAAAAAATGCGTGTAGGCAGCAACAAAAAGCTTAAAAATGACAACACCGTATTAAATGCTGTCTTTAAAGCCCAACAGGACGCAACAGACAAAACAAAAGAAGTCGCAAAAGACTTAGGCCAGAAGACAAAAAACGGAACGATTAAACTCAGAGACAAAATGTTTAATGATGATGAGATAGAAGATATTAACTTTAACCAAAGTCAACAGGTAGAAGTAACTCCGCTATAAGTCCGAATCATCAGTCTTAAGCCTTCTTTAAAATACTTGGCTTGAAGTTGCAAGACCTTCTATCAGCCTGTAAGTCTCCGCTGCCAGATCTGTTGTGGCAAAATTGTCATTTCGTATATACACCTTAACTGCTTTTGCGCCTGCTTGTGCCACTTCCATATTTTGTTTTGCAATTTGTGCTACTGCGTGTAAAACATCTGCTCGCAGCTTATCTGTTTCATAAAAATGGGATATTGTCCTTCTGTCTGTGAAAGACATATTGTCCATCAATTCGCCCATTTTTTCATTAAAAAATCCGTTTACTTTTTTAAGAGTTACAGGTTTGTTTTGGTCTTTCAATGCTCCGTAATATTTGGAAATTTGCGTTAAACTCATAGCATAAGGATGTATAAACATATCGTTATATCTCTGTGATTCTTCTAAGGGTATTCTGTCATTGTGAGTTGATATCATATCCGCCCTTAATTTTTCGTTCATATACTTTACTGCTTCTTCGGCCATTTTGGTCACTTGAGCAGCCTCTTCCGGAGTATTAAACCTTTTGCTTAAGCCATAATACAATTCTTCTGTCTGGTCGTACTGCAAGGCTTTCATAAACGCACTTCCTGTTATACTTGCAGCCCTTAACTTTGAGTCTCCGTTGTTGTAGTCCACCCTCGGGATACTTATTGTTATTTTGCTGACTTCAAATCCGTCTTTACGCATTTTAAACTTAGCTGTTGCATATTTATCAATGCTGTTCATTATGTTTTCATCGAATTTGGGGTCGTCTGTTAATTTTACCCTCACGTCAGGAATATATTGCTCTGCAATTTTTTTGACATTTTTTACATTAAAACTCTCTGTCTCAAGCAGACCGACAATTTCATCGTTAAATTTTTTCGATATTTTATCATTCGTGGGGGTATATTTTGTTGTAAATTTTACAGTATCAGACCCATTCAGCCAACCAAAAGATTGTGTCTTTACTCTTTCACTGCTTGGAGTGTTCTTATACGAAACAAAATTTATCCCTGATACTTTCATAAAACTTCACTTTCTTAATTCCCGGTTATTTTAAAAGGACCGTAAAGGAAAAAAGTTGCGCAAAGACTTTATGCCGCAAAAAACTGTGAAAAAACTTTGTAATATAAGAAAAATGCACTTAGTACAAGGAGCACACCGCAGATTTTCATTAAAATTGCAGAGGTTTGAGCAAAGCCCCGCAGGTTTTTCAAAATGGAAGTCGAAACGCCTACCAAGACTATTATCAAACTCTGGCCTATAGCGAAAAGGAAAAGCAAAAGTGCAGCATAGGCAACGTTTGTTGACAATGCGGCAAAGCTTATTATGCCCGCCAGAATAGGCGTAGAACAAGGTGTAGCAGCTAAAGCAAAGAATATACCAACTATAAAAGGGTACAAGAAATGGCTGCCCTGACCGAACTTTGGCATTTGTTTTACAAAAACAGGAAAATTGAGCTCTAAAAATCCCATTAAATTAAGACCGAGGATCAATATTAAAGATGCCAGAAACAATACAAAGTAGTCTCCGCCTATGGAGACAAATACTTTACCGCCTATGGCACACAAGATACCTATTGTTGTGAGAACAAGTGAAAGACCCAAGACAAAAGAGAGCATTTGAAAAAAGGTTATAAGAACGCTTTTTTCGCTTTTGTCTCCGTACCCTCCGACATAACCTATGATTATCGGAAGTATGCCCAGAGTACATGGCGAAACAGAGGAGATTACGCCTCCCAAAAAAGCGGCTAACAGCAGCAGGAGCGAAAACTCCCCTGCTGAAATGCTGGTGCTCAATGAATTAACGTAGTTAGTAATATTGCAAAACATTGTCTATTTTTCCCCACTGAGTGCTCTTAGAGTAGTTTCAATGTCATCCGAAGAAACGTAGCCTTCTGTCTTTTTGACGAATTTACCGTTTTTGTCCATATAAATTAATGTAGGCACGGTTGTAATTTTATATTTAGCAATCATGTCTTTAACGGCTTTTTGCTCACCCTCTGTGCCTGAAACATTGATGTCTTTAAATACAACCTTGTTTTTCCATTTTGTAATAACGGGAGCAATTTCTTTAGCAAGCTTTTTGCAGTCTCCGCACATAGGGGAGCTGAACTTATACACTGTTGGCATTGTCCCTATAGGCGTTTGTTTAATATCATTAACTTCTAAGGCAGAAATATTTTCAGCTATTACTTTTGTATCTTCTTTTGCTACACAGTCAAGATACCCGTAAAGTCCCAACGGTATAACGAATATTAAAAAAACTATAATCCAATTTTTCATAAACATTCTCCTTCAATCACGAAAATTAAATACCCAATAATTATAAAATAAGCTTTGTTGAAAAAACAACTCGCCGAAGTGACTAGTGCAGCTGTTAGTCAACTTTCTATTACACTGTTAAAAAATTCTACACTTTCTGTTAATGCATCTTTGTCGAAGATTTCAAAAGTTACAGAGGGGTTCAAGTACATTTCTCTTATAGTTTTGAAAAGCTCTTTATAGTCTACTGTCCCGTTAACCAGTGAAGAATGCGCATCTTCGTCTGCGTAGTTGTTGTGGATATGCATATGGTGGAGCATAATACCGTAGTCTTTTACCCAGTCGCTCGGTGATATTTTACTATGAAGATTCACATGGCCGACATCAAGAGTTGTTTTTAAAGCCGGAGAATTTACTGCCGCAACAAGATTTCTTATAAAATCCGAACTGGACTCATGGACATTCTCAATAGTTGCAACAATTCCTTCGTGCTCAAATTCTTTTACAAATTCTTTGTAAAACTCTATGTTGGCTATGAAAAAACCTTCCCGATAGTCTCTGTGTTTTAAAAGGTTGTTATAACAAGTGTGAAATACAACAGTCTTCGCGCCGAGTTCACAGGCCAACTCAAAACTTTGCCAGTATCTTTTAGTTGAAACTTCTTTTATAAGGGGATCTTTGCTTGCTATCGAAAGGTTAGAAAAAAAGCCATGCAGACTTACATCCCCGTCAAAGTTTTTAAGTGCGGATTTGTATAGTGCCAGAGTTTCGTCAAACTTTTCATCCAAATCCCTAAGCCTTCCAAAGCGGCTTATTTCTATGCCGCAGTCAAGCTCGGAAGCTATATTAAGGGCATTGGGAAAATCGTGAAAATCAACCGTTGATGATATGTACTTTTTGAATGGTGTTTTATGCATGTAAAAATATTATAATCTAAAAGTATGTATATAGTTGAGCTGTTTTTTAAACTGAAAGAAAGATTTTCCGGCAAAAATTCCCCTAAAACATCCGATGATAGAGGGGAAGACTTGTTAGATGAAACTCTAAGTTGTGAACATATTTTCGTCCCCATTGACTCAACAAAAGAAGTTCTGGCATGCTCAAAGTGCGGTTATCTGATAAGGACAGAGAACATACCCAAAAAAGACAAGGGAGACAACTTTTTTATAAAATGACTAGTAGTTCATCGCCCCTTCTGTAAGGACTTTTGTGGCGCAGTAGCTGCCCGCAGAAGAAGTGTTGCAGTTTGAATCAACGGTACTTGTCGGAAATGGGGTAATGCCGTTGTTCTGATAAGAACCGCTCGGTTTAATCCCAAGATTCGAAGAGAAGACGGTAAATTGGAATATGTCTCTGCCAAATCTGTTCGGACCTTTTAAGCCGTTGACATCTACAAGGAAAGAGCCTCGCCGAGTTGTTTCGCCATCTCTCCAATACACCCAAGCCATACCATCAGATGTTACTATTCTGTAATATGCGGCGCCGTCGAAGGAACCCTGAGGGCTGCCATCCAGGCGTGTAAGTCCCTCTGCAGCAAAGCAGCCTTTTTCATAATATGTCGCTCTGCAGTTTTTTAAGACGTCAAAGTGGGGGAGGAAGTATTTTTCAAAGTCGGCTGTGGGTTGACCAGCTTCTGTAGACCAAGTCCAGTTCTCCATAGGGCCGTATTTTTGTATGGCCTCTCTTTCAACCGCTTTAAGCGTACTGTAAGCCTTCTTTAACCCGACCACATATTGGTCTTTGGTAACTTTTGTTACAACAGCGGGAATAGTAAGCGCCGCTATAACTCCGATAATCGCCAAAGTAAGCAGAACTTCTGCCAAAGTAAACGCATTCTTTTTCATAAGCATTTCTCCTTTTTGTTCTCATATTTTATTTCTTGATAAAAATTAAATTTTAAGTGCCAGAGCCATTATAGTACTTTTTAAGGCTCAGTGCAAGAAATTGAACATTTTTTAATTAAAATATATCGGAAAAAACAAGGCTGCTTTGCGCAAAAAGTTCCTCAAAGCATAAGAAAAAAGAGACTTTAAAAACTGTAATATAATAAGAATAAAGATTAATAATTCATCGCCCCTTCCGTAAGGACTTTTGCGGTGCGGTAGTTGCCATCAGAAGAAGTGTTGCGGCCTAAATTAATGTCACAACATATTGGCCTTCAACAACCTTTGTAACAACAACAGAAATTATAAGCGTCGCTGTAACTCCGATAATAGCCAAAGTTAAAAATACTTCAGCTAGTGTAAAGCCGTTTTTCATGTATTTGTCTCCGTTTCTGTTTTTTCGTAACTATAAAAAGAATAGTGCCAAATTTTTAAAACTTTGCAAATGAGTGTCTAGTAATCTATCTTGCCTTCTGCAAGGATTTGACCTGAACAAAGGTTAAATAGATTCCTGCCATTTCTATTGGGACCGTTTAAGCCGTTAACGTCTACCCGGAAATAGTTTCGAAAATGCAGGGGCATTGCAAAGACGTCTTCTTCTGCTGCACTACAGTTTTTTAAGATGTCAAGGTGAGGAAAAAAATATTTTTCAAAGTGAGCAACAGTGTTAACCCAGGCCAAATTCTCCATAGGGCTGTGCTCCGCTATTGTTTCTCTCTCAACTGTTTTAAATGTGCTGTAAGCTTTTTTTAACCCGACAATATAATGGTCTTTTGTGACCTTAGTAACAACCGCGGGAATTGTAAGCGCCTCAACAGCACCGATAATTGCCAAAGTTAAAAGTACTTCAGCAAGCGTAAAGCCGTTTTTCATATATTTGTCTCCGTTTCTGTTTTTTAGTGTTTCATTATTATAATATTATTGTCGGTTTTTGTAAAGACAAAAAACAAACATGATGTTGAGATAAATATTCACATTTGTAATGAATGCAGCTAACAAGGACGCAAAACACCGAAGATATTGTGTCTAAACACAAAGTCAAACTATTTGCCCCATATGTATAAAGCATATATAATAATACATAAACTTGTCCAAAGGAAGTTATGAGCACAATGACGGATACCACTGCTAAACTTTTTTCGTCTTTTCATTGGTTTGAAAAGGGTTTTTTGCCGTTGATAGAAAAGGGTTGTGATGACTTTTGGGAAAGTAAGTTTGAGATAAAGCTCTACTCCCTTACATCAAACGAAGCTGTTAAAAAGGACCTGGCTTCAAAAGGCGAGACATACTTTATTACTCAACTCCCCATAAATGCCCATCAAAACGCAACTTTTAGGATATCAAGTGATTTTGCACGGATTTATCTGCATACCTTTTTAGGTTCAAGCAGTCCTAACTTTAAGCTCATGGAGCTTAGCGAACTTGAAGTAAGAGTGTTAAATTCTTTCAACGAATACCTTTTAAAAACTTTTTCAGACTATCTGATACCGTATGAACAAATTCCGAAATATTTGCTCAGAGAAAAAGGAGAGTACCACTTGACTTTCATCGTTAAAAAAGATGACGGTAAAAGCTCTAAAATAGTACTTTCTCTGCCTCAAAATATACTAAATCCGCAACCTTTTACAAAAGTCGAAAACTTCAAAATGGAAGATTTTGAAAAAATGTCAACTTTTGTAAACATCAAGGTCGGCTCAACTAAAATTACCCTCAATGACCTTAGGGACTTGTACTCGGGCGATATTATTCTTCTTGAAAACAGTAATATTCACAAAATGCTCATTAAAACTGGTAATATTGAAAGGGAGTTTAAGGTTAATCCGAACCCTTCTTTAATTATCGATTTGGATGAGGAAAATAACGATTTAAACGACAGTGGAGGCCAAAGCGTGAGCGGCAAAAACTTATGGGATGACATACAAATAGAAGTAAATGCTGAGTTCAACAAAGTTAAAATGACTTTGGGCGAGCTCAAACAAATATCCACGGGGCTAGTGGTAGACCTGGGTTCTGCTTTTGACAACAGGATTTCTCTTGTTGTGGAAGACAAGCTTGTAGCCCGCGGGGAACTTGTGATTATAAACGACCGTTACGGTGTCAAAATAGAAGAGGTTTTCGCAAGTCCTCACATAAATGTTCAACCATCTCAAGGTTCACCTGTATCTGTTGCGCCTGATACTCAACAAATACAGCAGAGCGCTCCTGCGGCAGAAGTTGCCCCGGGAAACTCTCAACAAGCGTCTCCGCCTCCTGTTGAGGAAGACTTTGACTACTCTGACTTTGAGGATGAAGACGAATAAGCAAGGGGTTTAAATGGCTGGATATTTAATGGCTTTTGGGGTTTATACTCTGGCAATGATTGGGATAATCTTCATTGCTTTTTTGGTTTGGAAGAACGTTGTTTTAACTAATTCTAAAGGTAAGTCAGGCACTATGAAAGTAGAAGAGATGCTTGCTCTGAACTCAAGAAAGTCTCTCTTTATAATCAGAGTGCAGAATGAAAGATTTCTCATCGCCACAGATGTAGACAGGACTACGCTTTTAGCAAAACTGGATGAAAAAGACTCTATGCTTTCCAACAAGTCCAAACAGGATGAACTTAAGTCGTATGCTTACGAAAACATAAGCACAGCGGACGGCATAGGTATGATGGACGGCGAAAGAGAAGCGGTTTCAAAACGTGCCGTTATGAGAAATATCTTAAGAGAATTGACTGGGAAAAACAGGTAATTTATGGACGTAGTAATAAAAGATTTAAATCCCGTAATACAATTGCTGCTAGTGATGACACTTTTTTCATTGCTGCCTTTTGTATTTGTCTGTATGACGCCCTTTTTGCGTTTTGTGATAGTATTTTCAATGCTGAAAACAGCGCTAGGTACACAACAGGTGCCCCCCGCCATTGCCCTTATCGGTCTTTCAATGATTTTAACTTTTTACACAATAGGGCCTGTCTTTAACCAAATGTACGAAGCAGGACAGGTGCCTTATCAGAAAAACGGAGATATAGTTTTAGCCATTCAGGAAGGTTCAAAACCCTTGAAAGAGTATATGCTGAAGCAAACGCGACAGGAAGACTTAGCATTCTTCGTCTCGAAAACGAGGTCCGATATGCCTGAAAGCCCGGAAGACATTACTTTATGGGAAGTAGCTCCTGCGTATATAATAAGTGAGCTGAAAACTTCTTTTGAAATAGGGTTTATAGTTTTTGTCCCGTTTATCGTTCTCGACCTTGTAGTGGCAAACATTCTTCTGGCGCTCGGTATGTTTATGCTCTCGCCCACAATAATATCTCTGCCGTTCAAACTTTTGATATTCATTGCGGTTGACGGGTGGAGTCTCATTGTTAAAGGACTTGTGCAGAGTTTTAACTAGAAAGGATAGTCATGGAATTTTTACTTGAACATATGGCAAGAGGCTTTGTGACAATGCTTTCTATCTCTCTTCCCTGCGTGCTTGTTGCTGCGACTATCGGTCTTGTTGTAGGTATTTTGCAGGCGGTAACACAAGTTCAAGAGCAAACCATAGCCGCTGCTCCTAAAATCCTTTTTGTATTTTTGACCATTATAGTTCTCGGCTCAACATATGTGACAATTCTTACAAACTACTTCAGAGAAGGCGCAAATCTTGCCTTTGAAGTTGTGCCTAAAAGTGCGGACTATGTCCTGCCTTCTGACTATTATTACCATACCCGTCCTTTTACAAGCGAAATGTATGATGTTGATCCCAAAACGGGTCATGTGAGAGAAATTATGAAAAACCCCGGGAAAATACCCTGGGCAGACAGTTTGGATAAATCCAAATATGCGCCTGCCTCTAAGGGGTCAAACCCGCAGCCTAATTTTATCGAACGCAACAGAATCATGGGACGTTAGCGGGTAAAGTGGATGAGTGATTTTTTAATCCAATTTGCAAAGATTTTTCCGGAGATGAACCTGGTTTTAGGTACGGGTATAATGATATTCATCCGTCTTTTGGGAATGTTTATCTTTGCCCCCGTTTTTAACCGCAAAGAAATCCCCTCCATGGTAAAAATTTCCATGGGCCTTATAATGACCGTTATTTTTGTTATGGTCTTAAAGCCCGCGCCTATTCCTGACGGCTCTTCTTTAATTCTTTGTATGGTTTTAAACTTTGCCTTCGGGGCGCTTATTGGTTTTGTTGCAAACTGTATTCTCGCGGCAGTTGCCGCAGGCGGCGATATGATGAATATGCAGATGGGTGCATCTTCTGCTACGGTGCTTGACCCTACCACAAAGTCCCAAGTGTCTATTATAGGCAACATGTTCGGCCTGCTTGCCCTTGTAATCTTTCTTTTTGCAGGCGGTGTATACTGGCTCTTTGAAGCCTTTTTGAGAAGTTTTGAACTTTTGGGACTATACCCGACTACGTTTCCTATGGAAAAAATTGTAAATCTTGATTATCTTGTTTTTATAACATCGAATATTCTATACATGGGAATGCAGATAGCTTCTCCTATATTGCTTGCAACGCTCGGCCAAGACATTATTTTAGGTATTATTTCAAAAACAGCGCCCCAAGTGAACGTTTTCCAGCTAAGCTTTCTCTTTAAACCCTGCATGGGTGCACTAATTCTTGTTTGGATACTCCCAATGCTTATAAATGTTATAAATGACTACATCAATTCTTTTGCGCAAATATTTTAAACAACAAATTTTTAATTTTTTATATACTTGAAAATGTATGGTTATTTTTTATTTTAAAACATTTATTATATAAGTATTGGTACAATCTTGAAAGATAGAAAGTATGAAAAAAGGCATGGAAAATCAAGAACAAATAAACCTGCCATTCAATGACAAAACCTTTAAAATTGATACAGAAAAATTGAGTGAAATACTCAAAAAACTTGATATACTTCAAAATCCTGTTAAAAAAATACACGAAGTAGAAAAGTTGTTAAAAAAGAACCATCTTTACGAAGAAGAGTTCATAGAATTTATCAGTTTTTAAAGAATTTTTTGTCGAACTTAAATATGGTGTTTGGTTTTGGCGCTTCTTCGCCATCATCAATAGCCAAAATTCTTTCGAGGTCAGTTCTCAGTTGACCCAAATCTTCGTATTTTTTGAGTTTTCCGTCAATTGCTATAGAAACATCTCCTGTTTCTTCACTGACTACTATGCAGGCGCAGTCAGAAGCTTCTGATACTCCGAGCGCTGCACGGTGGCGTGTCCCGTATCTCCAACTTAGTTTAGGGTCTTCTGTCAGCGGCAAGAGAACTCCTGCTGAAAGTATTTTGTTGTTAACTATGACCACAGCGCCATCATGAAGAGGCGTTTTGGGTTGAAATATTGTTAAAAGCAACTCCTGACTGATGTCAGCGTTGATTTTTGTACCTACATCCGAATAATTTAAAGTTGATTCATCTTGGTGTAAAACTATGAGACCGCCTATTTTCCACTTGGAAAGATATTTTATTGTCTCCATTAATTCTTTTATTATATCTTTATCGCCGTTGTGTTTTGGCTGCCTTTTGCTCAAAAATACTCTTGTAAACCAATTTCCCTGCCCTAAGTAGCTCAAGAACTTTCTAAGCTCGGGTTGGAAAATTACAATCAACCCGAAAGCAATCACGCTGACAAGTGTTTTTAGAAATACTCCCAATATCTGCAGGTTAATTTTTATAAGTATTTCTGCAAAAACCCACATAAAAAGTAGACCAAAAATGCCCCTTACAAGGTTTTCACTCGTTGAACCTTTAATGTATTTTTTGTATAAGAACAACAAAAGCACGACCAGAAAAGCTATTTCCAGTATGCTTACGTATATTACCGTATTCCCTTCAGCAGGCACTAATCCTAATAATTGTGCACTTATAAAATGTTGCAACGCGCTGAAGTCCACATCTATCCTTTCATAAATCCTTTGTAGTAATTATAAACGGTCAGGGATTATATCGTTTTGGGTCAATTGAGCAAAGGTTTCCCTTGCCACTATCATATCAGATTGTGCGGAATTTACAAGTACCATGGCAGGTTTTGGAACACAATTATAGTTGCTCGACATCGAATAATTATAAGCTCCTGTATTATAAACACACAATATGTCGCCGTTTTCGGGATTTGGAAGATTTATTTCTTTAATTAAAATGTCTCCGGATTCGCAAAATCTCCCTGCCACCGTGACTTTTTCAAGTTCGGTGTCTTCTTTTGCGTTTGCAATTTCTGCGCTGTATACTGCGCCGTACGTTATAACCCTTGCGTTGTCTGACATTCCTCCATCAACAGCAATATACTTTTTGCCGTTAGGAACTTGTTTTGAACTTCCTATTGTATACAGTGTAACTCCTGCAGTTCCCACCATACTTCTGCCCGGCTCTATGTAAATTTTAGGAAGCGCAATACCGTACTTTTGAGCATTTTTCTTCAACGATTCTGTTATCACCTCCGCTATAGTATAGGTTGAAGGGGGATTGTCGGATTGCGTATAAGTTATTCCCAAGCCGCCGCCAAGGTTTAATTCATCCAGATTAAGCCCGTATTTAGCGTTTATTCGTACTATCTCTTTTATTAAAACTTCGGCCTCATCATTATAAACACGGGTTTCAAAAATCTGGGAGCCTATGTGAGCGTGCAAACCAACAAGTTCGAGATTGGAATACTCATCTCTTAAAAGCTCTAATGCTTCATCAGTTTGAGTTAAGTCAAAACCAAACTTTGAGTCTAAGTGTCCCGTTTGAATGTATTCGTGTGTATGACACTCAATTCCCGGTGTTACACGCAAAAATATTTTTTGAACCTTGTTGTGCGACTTCGCGATTTCATTTAAAAGGTCAAGCTCCAGAAAGTTATCCGCACTTATGCGCCCTACGCCGACTTCCAGAGCCATACTGAGTTCTTCCACAGATTTGTTATTACCGTTAAATACAACTTTTGCCATATCAACATTTGCATTTTTTATCGTATGTATTTCTCCGCCCGAAACAGCATCAAAGCCCAAACCTTCCGAGTCTGCAATTTTTGCAACAGCGCTTGTCATAAGAGCTTTTGAGGCATAAAGAATATTGCTGTCGGGGTAGCTTTTAAAAGCGTCTTTGTATTCTCTTGCCATAGTCCTTAAAGTAGTTTCATCCATAACATAAAGGGGAGTGCCGTATTTTTGGACAAGCTCAACCGTGTCGCATCCGCCTATTTCAAGATTCCCTGTACTGTTTCTTTTTGCCGTTAACGGTTTAATGTTCTGATTAACTGTTTTCATGTTGCTACTCCCTTGCTTTGCATTTTCGCCTGTGCCGCCGATATGTACGCATTGCAGTCGAAATTTGCTATTTCGTCCTCTTTGCTGCTCTCGGCTTCGCATACTTGCTATTTCGGCAGGAAGATTGTAACATAAAAAGAATCTGATGGTACTCTATTTTTTGAGGCGTTAATGAAAATTTTTAACTCTACTTTTTCTCCCAAAACTGCAGTTTTCTTAGTAATGCTTGTTTTAATGGTAGTTTTTTTCTTTAAAATAGCAGATATCGCACTCATGTTTTTTGCGGCATTTGTACTGGCATGTACTCTAAACCCTATGGTCGACAAACTCGAAAAGCACATTCCGCGTATCTGGGCTGTTACTATTGTTCTTTTAATTCTTCTCCTGCTTATTCTGGGCATCCTCATACCCCTTATTTCTGTCAGTGCGGAACAATTGATAAATGTAGTAAAACAGATTCCGAAAATGATAGCCGAGTTTGAAAAAAATAAAACACTGTCAATATTCGGCTTAGGCCTGGAAAACTTTATTGACCCTAATACTATAAAAAATTCAATTGCGGATTTCAGCAGCGGTCTTTTGGAAAAGTCTATCAATGTGACAAGAATATTCGCAGATTCGCTTACTACTATTCTTGCGGTTTCTATTATGCTTTTTTACATTATGTCAGACAGTACAATGCTCAGAAACGGCTATTTAGACCTTTTTCCCCCGAAGTTTAAGAAAAAAGCAGCGGAGATTTTAGATACAATTTCTACAAAAGTAGGCGGCTTTGTCTTGGCACAGTTAATTTCAATGGTTTTTGTCGGCGTTTTAACATCCATAGGTCTTGCGTTAATTGGACACAAACATGCAATATTACTGGGTTTCTTGACAGGCATACTTGATATTATTCCTGTTATTGGTCCTGCTGTTGCAGTGGGTATAGGCTTGTATGCTTCTATAAAAGGCGGTTTTATTTATGTACTTGTTGTTTTTGCAATATACATGATAGCTCAGTGGGTACAAAACCAACTTTTGAGACCTGTTGTCTTTGGAAAATTAATGGACATGCATCCTTTGATGATAATTTTTGCAATACTAATCGGAGCACAGTTCTTGGGCGTATGGGGTGTTATATTGGCTCCGGCTATCGCAAGTGTATTTTGTGTCCTCTTTGATGAACTTTATATAAAAACAATTAACAAAGCTGTGTGTGATGAAAACGTTTGCGAACTTCCCAAGCAGACGGAAACTGACCAAGAGCCGTACACAGGTGAAACTTAAGGAAAATAAAATCCCAATGACTGAAATATTTTTATATAAACAAAATCTGAGTAAATCCCCAAAAATGAATGTATTTTTTGCGTTTCCTGCCATAGAGCGTTTCGGTATGGCTTCATTAGGCTATCTTTCAATTTTTGAAAAATTGGATATGCGTGACGATATAGCGGTTGAGCGTATTTTTACGGATACGAAAACTACAAAAATGCATTTGGAAGACGTTGATGTAATAGGTTTTTCAAATTCCTTTGAAATAGATTTCCTTGCCATGCTAAAGATTTTAGAAAAGTACAATATACCTTTTAAATCAAAGGACAGAACAGAAAAGCATCCGCTTGTTTTTGGCGGAGGTCCTGTGCTTAGCGCTAACCCGCTTCCTTATTCAGAGTTATATGACTTCATAACTGTGGGTGATGCCCAAGGCAGTTTCAATCAGATTTTCGACATTTTAATAAAAATGAAAGGCCGGCCAAAAGAAGAAATTCTTAAAGCATTGGATGGAATAGACTCTGTGTGGATTCCTGCTTTCGGTAAAAATAAAAATGTTATTCCCTCCCGCGATGAGCTTGATAAACCTGTTTTTACACCTATATTGAGTGATAACAGCTTTTTTCCAAACACCTTCGTAATCGAAGTAGAAAGAGGCTGCCCTAAAAAATGTAACTTCTGCATGGCCTCCTGGCTAAACCTCCCGCCCAGATTTGTTCCTGCGGATGAAATTATAAAAGCTATTGATTTTGCTCTGAAATACACGCGCAAGATTGCCCTTCTGGGCGCTTATGTGGCAGGACATCCGGAATTTGACAAAATACTGAAACACATCAGGGAACAAAACAAAACAGAACCCATAGAGCTCTCCGTATCTTCCCTGCGCGCAGACATGAATAACCCCGACGTCATAAAAACATTGGTTGAATGCGGTGCAAAAACAGCAACCATAGCTATTGAAGCAGGTTCTGACAGGCTTAGAAAAATTATCAATAAAGATTTAAGCGAAGAAGAAATATTCGAATCAGTCAAAGTTGCAAGAGAAAACGGTCTTTCGGGTCTGAAAATATATGTTATGATAGGAATTCCAGGTGAAACAAAGCAGGACATAAACGAACTTATTTCTCTTATGAAAAGACTAAAGCAGGAGAACAAAGGCTTTGACATTGTTTTGAGCCTTGCAACTTTTGTCCCCAAGGCCCAAACGCCCTTCCAATATGTAAAAAGAAATTCTTCAAAAGAGCTGGAAAAGAAAGTTCAATATTTGAAAAAAGAACTCCACAAAATAGGCATAACACTCCGCCCTTCAAGTGTCGAGTGGGATGCGGTACAGTCTGTGCTCTCAAGGTATGGAGACCCTCTTACTGATTACTTAATTGACGTATACAAACAAGGCGGTAATCTGGGGGCGTTTAAACAAATTTGGAGAAAATATCAAAAAGCGGGAAAACTCCCCGATTTTGAAACTACAGCGGACGAGCCGCGGGGAACGCCTTGGGATTTTATAAAAACCGTACCGGAAGAAGTACTCAAAAAAGCTTATGATAAAGCATTAAGCTTGATGTAGTCTGCACAAAAAATACTACAGCATTGGATACACAATCGTAACATTTTTGCCCTCCCGGCATAGTCTGCTAAAATTTCTGTATAAGCTTTCGGGAGGAATTTTGAGTAAGTTTTATAAATTATTGACATTATTATTGGGAATATTTATATTGTCGCAATGTGCGGCAAATGCTGCTATTACTCTTCCTACGGTAAATGTCGGATTTTCTGAAGCAAACACCCCGCGCGAGTTTACTCAAGGCTTGCAAGTCCTCATTATGCTCACTATTCTCACCCTTGCGCCGAGCATTGTCATTATGACAACTGCTTTTGTAAGGATTGTAATAGTTCTGGCCCTTACCCGTCAGGCAATAGGTACGCCCAGCCTGCCTCCAAACCAGGTCATAATAAGTCTGGGTCTTATTCTAACATTTTTTGTTATGTCGCCCACGCTCACAAAAATTAACGAAACTGCATACCAGCCCTACGTGAACAACCAAATAACACAGCAGCAGGCTATGGACAATGCCCTTGTGCCCATAAGAACGTTTATGCTCAAGCAGACCAAGGAAAACGAACTTGCGCTTTTTGTCAGAATGGCAAAACTTGAAAACCCTAAAACGCCGCAAGACGTCCCCACTTACGTTTTGATTCCTTCCTTCATACTGAGTGAGCTTAAAACAGCTTTTAAAATAGGCTTCATAATATTTCTGCCCTTTCTGGTAATAGACATAGTTGTAGCAAGTATCTTAGTATCAATGGGTATGATATTCCTGCCCCCGACTACAATTGCTATGCCCTTTAAACTCATAATGTTTGTATTGGTCGACGGTTGGTATCTGGTAGTAAAGTCTCTCATAGAAGGCTTTGCGGTATAAGGAGCTTAAAAAATGGAAGAATCACTTTTTTTAACAGTTTTTCAGCAGTTCCTTGTGCTTATCATCCAAATGGCCGCTCCGGTTTTGATTGTTTCCATCATAGTCGGTCTTTTTGTCAGTATTGTTCAGTCAGTAACACAAATTCAGGAACAAACACTTACTTTTGTACCCAAAATTTTCGCAGGCATAATAATTCTGGTCATAATGATGCCCTGGATGCTTGAGGTATACACGGCATCAGTCACTTCAATGTTTGACTTTTTGCCGACATTTATAGGAGGGTAGCAGTTCTTTATGCCCGAAATTTTAAAACTTCTCACTCCGACAAATATTATAATATTTATTTTAGTTTTAACGCGCCTTTCGGGTATGTTCAGCAGTGCGCCGTTTTTTTCAACTTTTAATATGCCGAGACAGATTAAAGTTCTTTTTGCCTGCTCTGTGGCATTTATAATTTACCCCATGGTTGCTGCTAAGGGCGGTTTTGTTGTACCCACTTCGATGCCGCAGCTTTTTGTATTATTATGTTTTGAATTTGCCATAGGGTTTTTAATAGGCTTTGTTGCCAACATAGTTTTTTATGGCGTCAGAATAGCAGGTTCCTTATTGAGCATACAAATGAGCCTTTCAATGTCTGAAATACTGGACCCTGCAACGGGCGAGTCTTCTCCTATCGTGTCAAATATCTATATCTATCTTGCTACAATGGTGTTTTTTGCAATAAACGCCCATAACTGGCTTTTCGAGTCTGTTTACTACAGTTTTAGTGCAATGCCCATGGGCTCATTTGCGGTTTTTGAAGGACCCGTTGTTGCTAATGTTATTATGTTGTCTGCTCAAATGTTTAAAATAGCGTTTGGCATTGCGATGCCCATTGTAGCTATAATGTTAACCTGCGATATCCTTCTGGGTATGATGGCGAAAATGATGCCGCAGATGAACATATTTATGGTTTCTATACCTGTAAAAGTCGGTGTGGGGATAACTCTTTTACTTGTTTTCCTTGCTTCAACGGCAGGATATATGCAGGATGTAATGGGTGAATTTATAAAAAATATCATAGAAATATTCACGTAGTATTTGAAAACACATATTTGCTGTGGCAGTATGTAATTAGGTAATTGAGTATCGGGAGATTGGTTTTATAATTGGCTAACGAAGAAAAAACGGAACAGGCGACCCCTAAGCGGCGGGAGAAAGAACGCAACAAGGGGAATATATCAAAAAGTCAGGATATGACGTCTTCTGCCACGCTTTCTGTTGGTGTAGCCCTGTTTTTTGTACTTGCGCCGCACATTTTCTCTGATCTTAAGGTGTTAATGCACGAAACTTTTACACACCTTAACCCTTCTGCCATTCCTGCGGACAATCCCATAGGAGTTCTGCTTCCTTATTTTATGACTATGGGTAAACTTTTGGTGCCGTTTTTTCTCCTTTTGTGCATGTCTGCCATACTTATTATACGTTTGCAGACAGGCTCGTTGTTTGCAAAAGAAGCCCTTAAACCTAAAATAGACAAACTGCTTCCCTCTAATGCCCTAAAAGCTCTAGGAAAAAAGTTTAACATATTTGAGCCGAAAACTATGGTGGAGCTTGTGAAGTCTCTCTTAAAGCTTGCTGTCATATGTGCTGTAGGCGTAAACGTTATTATAAAAAGACTGGACGAACTCACCGCTTTAACAGGCGCAAATTTAGAAACAGCTTTTATGGTTTTAGGCTCTGTTATTTCTCAAATGCTTGTGAGTATTTGTATAATAATGATCATTATCGGGATTATCGACAAAAAATTTCAGGATTTTCAGTACGAAAAATCTATTAAAATGACAAAACAAGAAGTAAAAGATGAACACAAAAATATAGAAGGTGACCCTAAAATCAAAGGCAGAATGCGCTCTATTCAGATGAAGTTCGCACAGCAGCGCATGATGGGCTCTATAAAAGAAGCGGATGTTGTTGTAGTCAACCCGACACACTATGCTGTTGCAATCCGTTACAATCAAAAAGAGCTTCCCGTGCCTCAGGTGCTTGCAAAGGGAGTAGACTTTTTAGCCTTTAAAATAAGGGAAGTAGCCAAAGCAAATAATATACCTATAATAGAAAATAAGCCTTTGGCACAAAGTTTGTACAAATTGGTGCCAATCGGTGGTATAATACCTTCAGAGCTGTATGTTGCCGTCGCGGAAGTTCTGTCATATGTATATAGTCAAAAGAATCAAGGCGCAGAGGTTTAGAGGAATTTAGAGGAATTCGGAAGTTTTGAGTAAATTAGCCACATTATTTAAAAATAACGATATAGCGTTGGCCGTAGGCCTCGTTGTAGTCGTTCTTATGATGATTTTGCCCATCCCTGCCCCGCTTCTCGACTTTTTGCTTACAATAAATATCTCTATTTCAGTTTTAATATTACTTGTCTGCCTTTATACAACCGAGCCTTTGGACTATTCTTCCTTCCCCACAATCCTTCTTATAGCAACCATATTCAGGTTGGGCCTGACGGTAGCATCAACCCGTTTGATATTACTTGAAGCCCACGCCGGTAACGTTATCGAAAGTTTCGGTATGTTCGTTGTCGGCGGTAACTACGTTGTCGGTTTCGTTGTATTTATAATTCTGGTCTTAATCAACTTTATGGTTATCACCGGCGGTGCGACAAGGGTTGCGGAAGTTTCCGCACGTTTTACGTTAGACGCTATGCCCGGTAAGCAGCTTTCAATTGACGCGGACTTAAACTCGGGTTTGATAGATGAAGCAGCGGCAAAATCCAGACGTAAAAAACTTGAACGCGAAGCAGATTTCTACGGTACCATGGATGGTGCTTCGAAGTTCGTTAAAGGTGACGCTACGGCGTCTATCATCGTAACCGTTGTAAACATTGTCGGCGGCTTAATCATAGGTATTTGGCAGCTAAAAATGGACCCCATGAACGCCCTTTCGACTTACACAATTCTTACCGTAGGTGATGGTCTTGTTACACAGATTCCTGCTCTTATCATCTCAACTTCTACAGGTTTAATAGTCAGCCGTGCAGGCGGTTCGGAAAAATCACTGGCTGATGATATCGGTCTTGAAATGTTCTCTAACCCTAAGGTTTTGGGCATTGTTGCGGGTCTTGTGGGATTTATGGGTATAGTTCCCGGTATGCCTACCGTACCTTTCCTTGCTATGGCTATCGCTGCAGGTTCACTTGCAATGTACAGACATAAAGAGAAAGTTGCAAAAGAAGAAGCCGAAAGACTTGCAAAAGAAATCGAAGTTAAAGACCAGAAACTCGGTAAGAAACGCAAAAAAGCCACTCGTGAAAGCATTATGGAACTTTTAAACGTTGAAACTTTTGAAATAGAAATAGGTTACCGCCTCGTAAGTCTCTTGGATGCGGAAAAAGGCGGAGATTTACTGGACAGAATTGCGCAGATTCGCCGCCAGACAGCGTTGGATTTCGGCATAGTGCTTCCTTCTATACGCGTCAGAGATAACTTACAGCTTCCTCCAAACACCTACCAGGTGAAACTCAAAGGTACGCCTATTGAAACAGGGGAGGTGTATCCTGAAAGATTCCTTGCGATGAACTCCATGGGCGGTCCTGACGACACTAACCTTCAGGGTATAAGCGCTATTGAACCTGCCTTTAATTTGCCTGCATTGTGGATTGAAGACAGCACTAAAGAATACGCCGAAGCCGCAGGCTACACTGTAGTAAGTCCTTCGGCGGTTATCTCCACTCACCTGACGGAAATTATAAAGAAAAATTCGGCGGAAATACTGTCCCGTTCGGATATTCAACAGCTCATAGACAACCTCAAAAAAGAAATATCCGAAGAGTACATAAGCGACCTTATGAAAGAACTTAGTACAGCTGATGTTCAACAGGTTATCCAAAACCTTCTTAAAGAAAAAGTTTCAATACGTGACTTGAGAACTATCTTGGAGACTATGAGTTTACAGGTGCGTACAAATAAAAGTCACAGTTACCTTACTGAACAGTGCAGGCAGGCTCTTGCAAGAAATATCTGCAAGCAAAACCTTTCCGACACAGGAGAACTTCTTGTAATTACAATCGCTCAGGATGTTGAACAACAAATAGCTCAAGGCATAAATCCTGACGGTGAATCATTGACTTTGAACCCTTCTTTTGTTAAAAAATTAATGGACAGTCTGAATTATGAATTTGAAAAAGCCATCCAGGCGACAGGCAATCAACCGGTCATTTTATGCTCTTCACCTATAAGATTGATTTTTAGAAGATTAATCGAGAGAACATATCCACAAATCACAATAATGTCGTATAATGAAGTTACAAATAACGTAAAGGCCAAATCCATAGGTACAATAAAAGTTGATGCAAGCCTTATGTCTTTAGGCGCCCAGTAAAGATACTTACAGTACAAGAATTATAAAGGAAGTACTTGTGAAAAATATAATAGAAAACGGTAAAGATTTCAAAATAATTCCCTCCAACTACCAAAGTGCTACTTTGCTTGAGGTAAAAAAAGTCAAAGACGATTCTTTTGAAGCGGAACTTTCATACATCAGTGAAAACGAATTAAATGACTACGAACAAAAGGGAGAAGTCGAAGTTTTCGGCTCATCTGAAGAGGGTCTTGTGTATTTCACTACGGAAATACTTGAAAAAAACGGGAAAATTCTTACTATTAAAATCCCCCAAAAGCACAAAAGTATCCAAAGAAGAGAATACTCCCGTGTAGACTTCAACGGAAAAGTGAAACTTAATGACTTTAAAGATATCGAAGTCATTTCAAAGGATATTTCGGCAGGCGGAATAAGGATTTTGGTTGATAAGCCGCTTGAGATAGGTAAAGAGTATGCCTCAACAATTGTTTTGACAAATAACATGACAATTAATACAACAATCCAGCCGATAAGAGTTTCTGAAGTTGATGTAAAACCAAGCCCTAAAAAGGAACTATATATGGTTTCGGGAAGATTCAAAAACATTGAAAGTATAGACAGAATAGCTCTTGTTCAATACTCTTTCAAAGCATTGATGGAAGCAGAAAATAAGAAATAATGACCGAAAAAGTTCAATATAAGAAAAAAATAGCCATAGTGGCTGCATCCTGTGCTTTTTTAGGATTTGCATTTTTAAGTATACTAACAAGCTCTGCGATGGATATCAACAGTGTAGTTAAAGCGCTCGTAAAGTCTTTCCCGGGCATGTTAACGCTTGGACTTTTGGGATATTTCATGGGCAGTGTTTTTGATAACAGACGCGGCAGCGCAAAAAAACTTATTCTTCCGGATGAGGATATAGCTGATATTTTAGAAAATGCGACTTCTATTCCGTTAACTAAATCAACAAAAAAGGAAAAAGAAACAGAGGTAAAGGATGAAACTTAAACTCAGAACATCGGATGATCTTTCTATAAGCGCCTATCTTTCATTTTTAACCACAATTCTTATCACTATAATAATTATCGCACTTGCCGGATATGTCAGTTATTATGCAAAAGGAATGGCTCAGAGCAATCAGGAAAACATTCAGAGTCTGAACTACTCTATGGCCTCTCTTGTATTCAAAGTTTTTTCGGAAGATTATAAAAAAAATGACTTTTCTAACACAAAACTTGTCATAGAAACCTTGGAAGCAAATAAAATGCTTGTTTATGCCTATGTAACAGACAGTGAAAACAAAAATGTCATATGGGCGGACAATAGCTCTCTAATAGGTATCAAAGCTCCGGAGATGCACTATCTTGTTAAGATGAATATGAATTCACAAGACGGAAAACTCCACGAGATAAAAGGCAACACACAACAGTACAATATAATTCTTGGATTTATATCTTCGGGCGTTTCAAGTAAGTCTCCCGATACTCTGCTTTTTCATTTGCAGATACTTATGGCAATAGCCATTATTGCAGGCGGTTTAGCGTCCATTGTTCTTATCAGTATTATTATCAACAAACCTCTGTCAAATCTTGCAAAAGGAGTTGCGGAGTTTGGTAAAGGGAATCTGAAGTTCAGGATAGAAAAGGCAAAATATAAAGAAATCAACCAACTTGTAGATGCATACAACTACATGGCTTTTCAACTAAATGAGCTATATGAATCGTTGGAGTTAAAAGTTCAGGAACGTACAATAGAGCTTGAGCGCGCCAACCAAAACTTAAAAGATGCACAGGTCATGATGGTTCACTCGGAAAAAATGCGCTCCTTGGGAGAACTTGTAGCCGGTATTGCCCATGAAATTAACAATCCCGTAAACTTCATCCACGGAAACCTTATGCACTTGGAAAACTACTCAAGTGACATGCTTGAACTTATAGACATGTACACGGCTCTTGAAAACAACCTGCCTGCGGAAAAACTTGAAGAAATTAATAAATACAAGAAACAAATAGACATAGACTTTTTACACGACGACCTCAAAGACCTTTTGAAAAGCTGTAAAGAAGGTACGGAAAGAACCAAAAATATCGTTCTTGACCTTAAAAACTTCTCCCGTCTCGGAGAAATTGTGCTTACAGAACTTGATATACCGAGAGAAATTGATACGACCTTAAATATTTTAAACAATAAACTCAAGGACAGAATAACGATCCACAAAGACTTTGCGTCTGACCTCCCTAAAATTGAAGCCTATGGCGGGCAGTTGAACCAGATATTTATGAATATCATAGACAATGCCCAGTATGCCATCAAGGACAAAGGTGACATATACATAAGCGCTAAACGCGAAGGCGACAACATTATAATGTCGTTTAAAGATACCGGTAAAGGTATGTCTCAAACAGAGATAGCTAAAGTATTTGAACCGTTCTTTACAACCAAGCCTGTAGGCGAAGGAACAGGAATGGGTATGTCGATTACATACAAAGTTATACAAAACCACAAAGGAAGTGTTACAATAGATAGTAAGGAAGGTGTCGGTACAACTTTCACAATTACCCTTCCGATATCCCATGGCGAAGACGAAGCTGAAAGTGCTGCGCAAGAAGAAACATTCCTTTTAGGAGAAAATAATGCAAAAATATAAAATTTTAGTTGTAGACGATGAGCTGGACAATTTGGCGCTTTTATACAGAACATTACGCTCAAATTATGATGTTACAAAAGCTTCTTCACCGTTAGAGGCGCTTGAAATTTTGAAAAATGAAAAGTTTGAAGTCATACTTTCTGATCATAAAATGCCGGATATGGACGGAGTTGAATTTTTAAAGAAAACCGAAGAAATATACCCTGATACAATGAGACTTTTGGTTACAGCATACTCTGATGCAAAAATTCTTATTGATGCCATAAACTATGCAAAAATTTACCGTTATATCAAAAAGCCCTATGTTCCCGACGAGCTTTCACTTATAGTTCAAGCCAGTCTTGATTATTATCAACTGAGAACTGACAATGAAAACCTTATTTGCGACCTGAAAGAGCTTTTTGCGGGTACAATTAAAGCCATTATAGAGGCTTTAGACGCTAAAGACTCATATACTTTGGGCAGAAGCCGCCGTGTAGCATTCTACTCGACAAAAATGGCGGACTACCTGAAGTTTCCTCCTACCGAATCGGGAAAAATTGAACTTGCGGGTCTTTTACACGACATAGGAATGATAGGAGTTGCGGAAAATATTTTGAATAAAACGCAGCAGCTGTCGGATGAAGAATATGAAGAAATCAAAAAACACGTGTATCATTCCGTACGCATTTTAGAAGACATTAAACAACTGGAAGATGTCATCGAAATTATAAAATACCACCATGAGCACTTTGACGGTAACGGTTACCCTTACCGCCTAAAAGGAGAGGAAATACCCATAGGTTCCAGAATCATAGCTATAACGGATGCTTTTGACGGCATGGTTTCAAACAGAGCATACCGCGGCGGTATGGGTAATGAAGAGGCCATGCAGGCATTAGAACAACGTTCAGGCACTCAGTTTGACCCGAATCTTATAAAAGTTTTCAGAGAGATTTTACCTGCCGCCTCTAAAGAAATTGAAGAATATGAAATCAGCGTCGAAAAAGAGCAAGAGGCGATAGAAGCAGTTGAGTAATAAGAATCGCGCGGTAGAAGTTTATACTGGCGCTTATGCAAGCGGTAAGAGTGAATGCTCTATAAACCGCGCACTTCAATATGTAAAAGACAAAAAAGAAATAACTCTTGTTGACTTAGATACGGTAGAACCTGCATACACACTGCGTCCCTTGGTTGGTGAACTTGGGGGTTTAGGCTTAAAAGTTATTGCCCAAACTAATTATTTTGGTCTGGGTGAAGCCGGAAGCTATGTAACGGGAGAGCAGTTGAATTGCCTGAAGCGTGAAGGCAACATCATAATTGACGTAGGATATGGCGCTACAGGGCTTGATACGCTTGATATCATAATAGGTATTGAAGATGAAGAACATCTGAAAATTTTCCTCGTCATAAATACATCAAAGTTTGAAACCCGTGATGTTGAAAGCATTTTAGAGTATATAGACTTCAGCTCCGGACTCAATAAAAAACCCTGGAAAAAGTTTTCAGGCTTAATCTCAAATACTCACTTGTCTGATGAGACAACCGTAGAGGACATTAAACGCGGTTATGAAATATTGAAAGAAGTTTCACACCAAACCGGAATACCTATAAAGGCAATAGGCGCTGATGAAAGATTTAAAAAAGACTTTCCCGAAGCTGAATACAACAGCATTCCCATGTGGTTTTATCACAGGTATATGCCAAGAGCCTTCTGGTAGGGTATTATTTGTACATCCTTACCGCAGATTTAATTTCATCAAGTACAACCTGTGCTGCAGCCTGCGCCTTTTTTGAACCTTCATGTATAATTTGTCTTACAATGTCAGGGCTTTTGGCATATTGCTCTCTTTTTGCACGAATAGGAGCCAGTTTTTCATTTACCCTCGCCGCAAGTTTTCTTTTGCAGTCAGCACAGCCTATTCCACCTGCCCTGCAAAGTTGTTCAACTTCTGACTTATCACTTTCACTGCCGAAGATTTGCCAATAATCCCAAGCCACTTCGCATTGTTCAGGGTGTCCCGGGTCATCACGCTTTATTCTGGAGCGGTCTGTTATGGCCTTCATAATTTTCTTCTCCGTAATTTCAGGCGTATCGGCTATTTTAATATCATTTTCAAAACTTTTACCCATCTTTTGCCCGTCAAGACCTTTTAAAAGAGGGATTTCAGTTAATTTTTCCTGAGGTTCATTGAAGTTTGAGCCGTATATGTTGTTGAAACGCCTCACTATATCTCTTGAAATCTCCAAATGTGCTACCTGGTCTTTTCCCACAGGGACAAGTTCAGCATTAAAACTCAAAATGTCAGCTGTCATTAAAACAGGGTATCCCATAAGGCCGTAAGGCAATTCACCAAAGTTTTCTTCTCCGGTCTTCATCATCTTGGCAGCGTCTTTTAAGGTAGGGTCCCGCTCCACCCACCTTTGAGGAGTAACCATACTCAAATACAGGTGCAGCTCAGCAGTTTGCGGGACTAAAGACTGTAAATATACAGTACTTATTTCGGGGTCAATACCGCAGCCCAGCCAGTCCAGGGCAACATCTGTTACATCTTGTGCCAGTGTTTCGGTACAGTTATACTTTGTTGTGAGCGCATGCCAGTCCGCTATAGAAAAAAAGCACTCATATTCGCTTTGCAGTTTGCGCCAGTTAGTCAAAACCCCGAAATAGTGTCCTAAATGGAGTTTCCCTGTTGGGCGCATGCCTGACATAATACGTTTTTTACTATTACAACTCATTAGCTTCCACCTTTTTCAAAATTTTAATTGCATCTTCAAAGTCACTGAATATTTCAAGCGCCTGCCTTGCGTACTCTTTTGCTTCTTCAAACTCTTTTAATTCCAAAGCGCATTTACCTGCATTAACAAGGACAATGTGGTTTTGAGGAGACTTTACAATAAGTTCTTTGAAAATATCTTTTGCCCTGTCCCACTCTTTCAGCTTCATATAGCTCAAACCTAAAAGGTTTACGGCTTCAATATCATCTCCTTTTTCCCTAACAAGCTCTTCGAGTATCTTTTTTGCTTTAGCATATTTTTTAAGGTTGAAATAAACTCTTGAAAGATAAAACCTTCCGTCATAGTTTTTAGGGTCAATCTTTAATGCACGCTCAAGAACTTCGGCTGCTTCATCCAATTTGTTTTGAGCATTTAAGTTCACGCCGTAGCAGATTAAAAATTCGCTGTTGTCAGGTTCAATATTTAGCGCGCTTTTAAAATAAGTTTCCGCTTTTTCAAAATCCTGAACTTTGTATAAATAAACCGCATAGCCCATTAGAACTTCACTGTCTGAAGGCGCCAACTTATACGCAGTCTGTATTTCATCTTCCGCCCACTCTGCAAGATTCATATTCAAATACAAAAGAGCAAGGTCTTTATGCGCTATAGCGTCATCCGGATCAAGCTGTAAAACCTTTCTGTATGAGTTTTTAGCTTTTTCAAAATCTTCTGTTTTCATAGCGCATAGTGCATGCTCAAAATAAAGCTCTTTATCTATTTTCCCGCGCTTGATTAAGGCGTTTAAAACTTCCATGGCCTGATAAGGCGCTCCGTTTAGTCTGTACAGTTGTGCCAGCTTTTTAGAAATCTCAACAGAAGCGGGGTTAAGCTTGGAAAGATTCTGTGCAAGCCTTAGCGCTTCGGGTATTTCACCAAGTTTTATAAGACAGTTCATAAGGTTTTTTTGAAAAATTGTTTTTTCAGGGTGCAGGGCCACAAGGTTTTTGTAATAATTAACGGCACTTTCGTATTCATTTGCCTGAAATGCACAAAATGCCATAGTAGCAAGATTTACAGCCGTAGGGTTTAATCTGTATGCCGCATTAAAAAACTTCAAAGCTGTTTTGTAGTCGTTCCTTAATTGATTGAGCGTTCCGAGGTTGTAATTAGTCATATGATTTTGAGGGTTGATGTTGTAGGATTCCTCATAACAGGCTTTTGCTTTTTCCGGTTCTGATGTTGCCATATAACAAGTGCCGAGATTGTTCAAAAGCTGTTCGTGGTTTGGCTCAAGCTCGATTGCTTTTTTAAGATATTCAATCGCTCCGGTATTATTTCCTAAAGACATATGGGCCGTGGCTGTAAGGTATTGAAATAAATAGTCATCACCGCAGGCTTTAAGTGGTCTTTCCAGAAGTTTTATAACCTCTTCATAAAGCCCTTGCTTTAAAAGCAGCACCGCAAGATTTTTATACCCTTCCCAAAACTCCTGTCTCAGAGAAATAACTTTTGAGTAGCTCTGCATAGCCAGGTCAAAATCTCCTGTTTTGTCCTGACAGTTAGCAAGGTAAAACCAGGAATTTGCGTCTTGTGCGTTTTCAACGGTAAGTTTTTCAAACACTCTTTTTCCCTGCTCGTAATCTTCCAGATTCACATAGCAAAGCCCTAAACTTTTTAGTACTTCAACATTGTTCGGACTGCCAATGTTTGCTTTTTCCAAAAGTCTTGCAGCACTTAAAAAATCCTTTTGTGAAATAAGCTCTGATGTCTCGTCTAATATTTTACTTAAATCTTCCATAACAACATTCTAGTCCAAAAAAAATTTTTCATATATAATTGTCATAATGGCTATGATATTAGTGCCGAGGTGAGACTTTATTAATGAAAATTACTGCACATAATTTGGTTAAGATATACGGTAATCGCTCTGTTGTGAACGATGTCTCCTTTGATGTTAATCAGGGAGAAGTTGTAGGTCTGTTAGGTCCTAACGGGGCGGGAAAAACCACAACGTTTTACATGATAGTGGGACTTGTAAAGGCGAACTCGGGAAAAGTTTTTCTTGATGATTTAGATGTTACACAAATGCCTATGAACGAGCGTGCTAAAGCAGGCATAGGGTATCTCCCCCAGGAAGCGTCAATATTCAGAAAACTTTCCGTAGAGGACAATCTCAAGCTTGTTCTTGAAATGAATGATAAATTGAGCGAAAAAGAAAAAAAGACTAAGCTCGAAGAACTTTTAAACGAGTTTGGCGTTGAAAAATTAAGAAAAGCAAGCGCCATATCGCTTTCAGGCGGCGAGAGAAGAAGGGTTGAAATCGCCCGCGCCCTTGCGGCAAGCCCGAGTTTTATACTCTTGGACGAACCTTTTACAGGTATTGACCCGATTGCCATAGGCGATATTAAAGAAAACATCTATAAACTTGCAAGAGACAAAAATATAGGAGTTTTAATAACCGACCACAATCCCAAGGCTACACTTTCCATAACAGACAGAGCATACGTTATTTTTGACGGCAAAATAAAAATATCCGGCAAATCCGAAGAAGTCGCTGTAGACCCTGTAGCTAAAGAATTTTATCTCGGAAAAGATTTTACACTGTAGATATGTTGAAAAAACTTAAAATAACAATTTTTGATAAATTTATATTCTCACAAGTGTTTCAGGCAACACTTGTGTGTATTTTTCTTTTTATGATTATCTGGATTGCTCCCGAAACACTTGTTAAAATTTTAAGAAAAATATTTATGCACGGAATGACTATAGTAAATGCCATCTGGGAACTTCTTTACGAGCTTCCTCTGGTCCTGGGCAAGGCTTTGCCTGTGGGCATTTTACTTGGCTCCTTGTTTACTTTTGACAAACTTTCAAAAGATTCGGAGTTGGCAATTTTAAGGGGCATAGGTCTTTCTTTTAACCGTATAATGGCCCCTGTACTTATACTGGGCACAGCTCTTGCCGTTTTGTGCTTTTACGTAAACGATAAAGTGGTGCCTGCGGCCACAATGGCGGCAGGGGATGGTTTTGGTTACAACAGCAACTTTGTATACATTGAAAAAGACGATCAAGAAAGACCGAGACAAGGCATCATAGTTTCAAGTTACGGTAAAGACGGCATAAAAAATATTATGGTTATTAACTTTGCACTGGATGAGTACGACGATGTGGTTACCTTTGAAAGTATCCTCTTTGCGCCTGAAGCCAAAAATTTTGATGACAAGTGGGTTCTTCCTACTGCGAAGATGTATCATATAAATAAACAAGGAATATATGAGGACATAACAGACGTCCATGACTACACTATTCTTAGAGGAAACGCCAAAAGCGCGTTTGAGCTTCTGTCAAACTCTAACAGAAAAGACCGCTCTTTCACAAATGCGCAGTTGTGGGACTACGTACAACTTTTAAAAAGAGAAAAGTACGAAGATGAACACAACGCTTTTCTGGCAAAATATTACCAAAGACTTCTGCACCCCTTAACCTGCATACTTTTTGCGGCATTAGGGTGTCTTTTAGGGTTTTCACCACCGCGTTCTCAAAGGTTAATAGGCTTTACAGTTGCAGTGGGTGTGGTTTTTGGGTATTACATAACTCTGCCGTTTTTTGATTTACTGGCGGAAAAAGGAGTTCTGTTCCCCATCATTGCAGTTTCAACCCCGATACTGCTTTTCCTTGCCGCAATATTTATTATTAAAAAAATAAGGGACTTATAAATTATGAAAAAGTTTTTAATACTGTTTTTATTGTCAGCATTGTTTAGCTTTTCACAAAATGCTTTCGCGGATGAGATAGAATACATCCATAAAACGCCCAATGTACACATTTTTAAACTTGATACAAAAAAAATAGGCTGCAATATAAAACCTTATGTTGTGAGCGGATTAGACACTGTAAAAAATGTCTATGAAAACAACGAGTTTGACTTTGTAGTAAACGGAGGCTATTTTGACCCGCAGACAGGCGCTCCTGTCTCTTATGTAACAATTAACGGCGAAATAGTTGAAAATCCTTACGACAATGCCAGTTTGCTTGAGAAATTCAGTGATGAAGAAATGGACCAAATAGCAGACAGGGCAGAGTTGAGAATAATGGAAAACAAACGCGGAAAACTTCGTTTTGACATTACTAACCATAAAGCATACGCGCCCAACGGCTGGACTGTTAAACACGCGCTTCAGGCAGGACCGCAGGTATACCCTGTTCTTAACTTAGAGAAAGAATTCTTTGTCTCTTATGATGAAAGCGGCAAAATTATAAAAGACAGCATCGATGCATTTAAAAAGCGACCCAGAACAGTTGTGGGTATCAGAGGGGACTTTTTGTATGTTATAGTTTTTACAAAACAAGCGGGATATACTTTGGATGACATCCACAAATTCTGCGCAGGATTGAAACTCGATAAAGCAATGAACCTTGACGGCGGAGGCTCAACTGCCATAAATTATGATGATGTAGAAGTATATTCAGAAGAAAAATCAGGAAGAAAAGTAAAGTCCTTTCTTGTTGTAGAGGATTAGAATTTGGAGTTTAACATGCCTGAAAATACAGAAAACACAGTAGAAAGTACTACACCCGAGACGAAAAAAAAGAAGTTTTCAAAACTCGAACTTTTAGTCGCGATGTTGGCGTTTGTATTTTTAATGCTCTACTTTTTCCCGAAAGTTGTTTTAAATAATGAACAAAAAGTAAATACAGCCCTTAAGACAAGCGCTGCGGTATATACAAAGCTCGTAATCGAAAAATTTTCAGCCGACAAATCTTTAAATGTTAAAAGTGCGGCAGATGATATTTCAAATCAATTAAATGAAACATACAAAAACCCGTTGAACAAGAAAAACGGCATTTTCACTTTAGGTACTGAATGTCCCGGATGTATAAATGTTTACGTGGATGAAACAATGAACAGTATTATAATAACCGGCTATGATAAAAATATGAAAACTGTTGTAAGGACGGTTATTAAGCCGCCTTCGTTTGTCACATATGAAAGAGAGGAACAATAAATTGTCTTTGGAATTTACGGCTTACTACTCTGACACAGACTCTTACGGAGTAGTCTGGCATGGGTCTTATCTTAGATGGCTCGAAGCAGGCCGCGTTGAATATCTGCGTGAAAACGGTTTGGATATTATGAAACTGCAGGATGAGGACGGGATAGTACTTCCTTTGGCAGCGCTTGAGATTAAATACATTGCTCCGGTCAGATGCGGTGAAAGAGTGAAAGTTATAACAGAGCCTGAAGAGACAAGAAATACCTGGGCGACGTTTAATCAAACCATAGTAAGCGCACAAAACCCGGACAAAGTTTATGTTAAAGCCCATATAAAATGCGGCGGAGTTGACAGAGAAGGTAAACTCGTCAAAAATCTGAAAGAAATTCTGGAAGTATGTCAAAAGGAGGAAAACACCTATGCTTGCTGAAATGGTCTCTTGGTTTGAAAAATACGGAACAGCAGGCTTAGCCTTAAACTCTTTCGTAGAAAGTTTTTTTCTTGTCCCTCCTCCGGATTTTCTGTTAATAATCATGGACTTGGCCAAACCCGAAAAAGCTTTATTTTACGCTTTTATTGCGACAGTGTTTTCAACACTCGGAGGTATTGTAGGCTGGCTTATAGGTAAATACGGCGGCAGACCGGCTTTTAACTGGATAGCCAAAGGCATTTCAAGAAAATCCCACAACAACAAAGCCCAGGAGTATTTTGAGAAAATAGAGAAACTATATGGTGAGTTTGGCTCAATGGCTGTTTTTCTTGCTGCGTTCACCCCGATTCCTTATAAAGTTTTCACCATAGCAAGCGGTATACTCAATATGAATGTCACAAAATTCACAATAGCCTCTATACTTGGCCGAGGCGGAAGGTTTTTTATAGTCAGTCTTGTGCTGATGTTCTTCGGAGAAAATGTAAAAAACCACATCGAATGGTACATTGTAGGCGCAAGTGTAGTAATAATTTTATTTTTCGTCATACTTTATAAAAAAAGACACCATTTTAAAGTTAAATAAAATGCAGCAAAAAAAGAGTGAGTATTGACAGCCGTTGAATGGACTATTACGGACAATAAAACGTAAATAAACCTATTGCCTTTATTTTACTTCCTTTTATAATGGGATTATGAGGAAACGAGAGTTTTTACTGGGGTTTTTAATTTGTGCCGTAATGGCTTCTACCGTTGCGCCTGCAGAAGCTTTTTGTTTTTGGCCGTTTAAAAAGAAGAAAAAACCCCAGAGCATTGTAATAGACGCTCCCGTAAATAAAAATATCGGTTTGACAGTTGGCAAAGACGGTGTTGTTTCAAGCTCTACACGCTCTGTTGATGCGATATACCCCGATACAAAGTCAAACGCTCCCGGCATTTCTTTTCCCGGTAACCGCGGAACAAACCAACTTGTTATATACAAACGTGATTGGGGCAGGAGAACAGGCACAAATGAGTTCGGTAAAGAAGCTGTAGTTCAAAATGAAACTGTAACGGCGCTTACAGGTGCTGACTCTATCATCCCTTCAAACGGGTATGTTATTTCAGGCCATGGTGAAGCAAAAAAGTGGATAAGCTCAAACCTGCGTGTCGGTACGAACGTTGTTGTAGATAACGAAAATATGAAAATATCTGCTTATACAACCGTTGAAAGTTACAGATATTTTGCAAGGTCCAAAATCAATGAAGTTGAAAAGCTTTTAAAAGACTCAAAAATGATGGGCTACAATGTAGACACAAAAACAGTTAAAGAATATCTGAAAAAAGCCAAATCACAACTTTCAAAGTCAGACGATGATGACCAAAACAGCCTCATATTGGCAGTAGCTGCAGCTGAAAACGCGCAATACGCCATGAACGCCTCTATGCCCTATATGTCCAAAGAACTTAAAGGCGTATGGCTAAGACCTACGGAGAAAAACAAAAGTGAAGTCGAAAGTACTTTGAATGAACTTCAAAAGACAGGTATAAATGCGGTTTTTGTTGAAACTTATTTTCACGGCAAAACCATCTACCCTTCAAGAGTTATGCAAAAATACGGTTTTTCCGTACAAAACCCTTCGTTTAAAGGCTACGATCCTCTCTCTGTCTGGGTAAAAGAAGGCAAAAAAAGAAACATCGCTACCCATGTCTGGTTTGAGTCTTTTTACATAGGCAATAACCCGCCGAAAGCTGATCCTGAAAATATCTTAAGTGTAAAGCCTGAATGGGGTAACAAAAACAAGGCAAATGCAGACTCAAATGACCTTGTGCGCCATGCGGCAGAACACAGCGGCTACTTTCTCGACCCTGCAAACCCTCAAGTGACAGAATTTTTAACTGATTTAATATTAGAAATTTCGGGTAAATATGACATTAACGGCGTTAACCTTGACTATGTCCGCTATCCGCTTTCTGCCAAGCCCACAAGTTCGCGCTATGAGTCTTCAAATTGGGGCTACACAAAAGCTGCTATAGAAGAGTTTAAATCAATATACGGAGTAGACCCTATTGAAATCAAATACGGCACCCAAATGTGGAAAAATTGGGACAAATACAGACAAGATAAGATAACCAACTATGTTGCAGGCGTTAAAGATGTCCTAAAAGACAGAAATATAATGATATCCGCCGTTGTTTTCCCCGATGAAGAAAACTGCGTGGAAACAAAACAGCAAGACTGGGGAAAATGGAGCGCAAACGGGTATGTAGATGCAATTACCCCCTTGATTCTTACTTCAGATGCGGCTCTTTCAACTACTATGATGAAAAATATAAGAAAAAAAGCATCAAGCAGTACAAAAATCATGCCGGGACTTTTTGTAGGATTTATGGAAGGTGAACCCGAAGACTTGTTGAGACAAATATACGCTGCAAGAAGCATAAATGCCGAAGGGGTAATACTTTTTGACTATGCACATCTGGCTCCTAAGTATACAGATGTTTTAAAGTTCTGCGTTTTTAAAGAAAAATGTGAATAAACTGTACAAACAACTGCATGAACATGTATAAAAAGCAGAGTGCAGTTGTCTGCCAAACTGAAAGGCCGAAGGTCTTACATTCCCCAAATCATGACTTTTTGAAATTTCTCATTAAAATGGATGAAAAATCAGGCGGTTTTTGCTGTTGTGTGTAAAGTTTCTATCCAAATTGCCGAAGTGCCAATCAGGGGACGTGTACAAAAATGTTTAATCCTAGAATTCAAAACTACATAAATAATAGCGGTGAGGCACAAGCGAAGGTTCGTATAATGGAGCTTGAAAATTATGTCAGCAGTGTTGCCCCTCCCGTCAAAACCGAAACAGAAGTTAAGGCAAAGCCGTTTATCGATGTTTTAAAGGCAAGCGCCCCGCAGGAAAAAGTTTTTGACTTAAGTAAAGTAGACAAGCCCCCGACAGTTTTTGGCTCTTTGACCAAAAAAACAAATTGGTCTAAAGACCAAATTTTAGACCTCATAGACAAAACCTCGGAAAAGTACGGACTGGATTCAAAACTCGTAAGAGCCCTTGTAAGACAAGAGTCCGGCTTTAACCCCAATGCAAAATCTCACGCAGGCGCTATGGGACTTATGCAGCTTATGCCCAAAACAGCGGAAGGTTTGGGGGTACAAGACCCCTGGAACCCCGTAGAAAACGTTGAAGGCGGAGTTAAATACCTGAAGTCAATGCTCAAACGCTTTAACGGAAATGTTGTTTTAGCCCTTGCTGCATACAACGCAGGACCTAACGCAGTATCTAAGTATAACGCTGTGCCTCCGTATAAAGAAACTCAAAACTATGTGAAATCAATTCTCGCACAGTACTTGTAATAATGAACGAGAAGGAGAAAACAAATTAAATGAGCGCAGCTCATATAAAGAAAGGAAATAATTTATGACAGGCGGTTTTTCACCAAAAATTAATTTATTCGAACGCATGGAGCCTTCTAAGTTGAACACAGGCACCCCGCTCCAACCTATGCGTCTTGATAGCGTCGAAAAGCCGGAAACAAGAGACTTTAAAGGCGTTGTATCCGGTCTTGTAGAAAACCTGAACCGTGAGATAAGCGCTCCTGACCAGGTTATTAACGATGCCATGCTTGATAAGGCAGACATCCATGATGTAATGACAGCAATAGCTAAATCCGAAATTCAGGTAAACGTTGCTACTTCGGTAACGGGAAAAATCATCCAAACGTATGAAAAAATCATGCAAATCCAGATTTAGCGTTAACTAATATGCTGTTTGATAGTATAATTAATTGTAGAGTATAGTCAGTTTAAGCCAGAATTAAAGAAGTTACACCACCATGAATTTTAAAACAATATATGAAAATAAGCCCTTATTTTATGGAATTGTAGGTGCTACTGCACTCATCCTGCTTTTGAGTGTGGTAATCGGTGTTGTTTCATCATCAGGCGGTTCAAAGTCGGGTCCTTCGGCTACAAAAGAAAAACTTAAAGAAGACTACGCTCTTTTTACAACGGATAAAATAGGTCAGGCCATTGAAGTTCAGGCTCTTTTAGCCCGTGAAGGTATCCGTGCTACAAGAAAAATGGACGGTACAAAGTCCATGGTTGTTCTAGAGGCAAAAAGCTGTAATGTTGAAAAAACCTGTACAATGGAAGACAGGGACAAAGCGCTTTTAGCCATGGTGAAAAGCGGTCTTGTGGATGAACACATAGGCCTTGAGATTTTTGACAAAGGCGACTTTACTTCAACAAAAGAAGACAAGCGTATAAGGCTTGTACGTGCAATAAATGGTGAACTTTCAAGGCTTATCAGAAAAATTCCCCCTATTGAAAACGCGCAGGTCTTTATTTCGATTCCAGAGCAGACGTTCTTTGCTTCAAGACAAAAACCTGTTACCGCAACTGTTCAGCTTACTGTCCCTTCCGGACACAAGCTTGATAATATGAAAATTAAAGCAATTACAAACCTTCTTTTAGGCGCGGTACACGAATTGGTTTCCGATAACATCTCAATAACAGACACCAACGGTAATGTATACAACAGCATCATTGATGTTGCAAACGACGCGCTTGCAAAAATTGAAGAGAACGACCGCTATATGCAGGGCAAAGTCAGTTCTCAACTCGACAGACTTGTCGGCAAAGGAAATTATGTCGTAACTGTTTCTACGTTCCTCACACAGTCTCCTGTTGAAAAAACAAGTATCATATATGACCCTACAGGTAAAACTGCGGTGACCGAGCAAAATTTTACGGAACGCTTGGGCGACCAATCTTCCGATGTCAACTCCGCCACAAATGCTGTAAGTGTTTACCTTCCGTATGGTGTACCGAACTCCGGCTCTAACGCCCAACAAAACAGAAGCTACACAAGACAAGCACACGAAACACAATACGGAGTCACCAAAACTCAGGTTAATGAATATATGAAAGCTGGAGTTATAGAAGAGATTTCTATAGCCGTGTCGCTTGAGCAGACAATGGTTCCTCTGAGTATGACCATAATGGAACTTAAAACGCTTATAGCACATGCTGCAAGCCCTCTTGTAAATCCTGAAAATGTTTCTATAGCATTTGTAGATTCAAATGACCCTATATTGGCTCCTGATAAACCGTCAGAACTTCCCAAGCCTGAAGAGTCAGGAAACCCTTGGTGGGTAGTTGCTCTCTTTCTTCTTACGGGACTTGGTTTCGGCTTGAGACACATTATGTTGAAAGTCCGCCGTGAGTCTGAACGTCAGGAAGAAGAACTCGAGCTTTTAAGACGCGAGTCCGAAGAGCAGAAAAAACAACTTGAAGATGTAAACATGAAGGCGGCAGAGCTTATTCAACGCCAGGCTCAAATGGCGCAAAATCTTATAGAACAACAAAACTTACAGGTAGCACAATCTGCACAATCTCAGGTTCCCGTACAAGAACCTGCCCAAAGTGCAACCGCTACCGCTACCAGAGCACCTGAAATGAGTGCAAATATTTATGACGCTCTGGGTGAATTGAGCGAAGATTTTGCCGATATTGATGAAAACGAAGCTGTTGAAAGGTTGAAAAACTGGATAGATAATCCTTAGGGAGCAAGAGAGATTATATGAGCGAGAAAGATAATAAAGCAACAAGCCTCATACCTGGTTTTGATCCCAAGGCTTTTGCAAAAAATCTTGCAAGTCAGGCAGGTCAGGTTATACCGCCTGATATTAAAGGCGCTGACCGCAATTTCATTGTTGAAATTGTCTACAAATTTTGCTTTCTCTCAGGTGATGCTCTTTCAAAAGATGAAAGTATCACAATGGACTCTTCTCAGGCCTCTCTGGTTTCTCAATTCATAGGAGAATGGGCTTTTCATAAAGCTGTAGATATGGTTCGCGGAAATATTGAAGTCTCTCTACGAGAAGGCGTACTTCAAAAAGTAGCCTTTACGGTTTTCGAAGTCGCTAAACAGGCAGTTTTAAAGCGTATGCCCCAAGAGCAAATTATTCCCCTTGTTGAACACCATGTTAATACCTGCTTTAAGGAGGCAATTAACGATTTAAAAGAAAAAGGTGCTCTGGATGAAACTTCAAGTCAAAATGTTTTAAACCAGTCCAACATAGACGAGATGGCCCAAACACAGGCAGAAAGTGAAGTAGTCGGTGCTAATATGAGTGATGCCAAAATATTAAAACTTGCCTCACTTGCACTTTTGATAAAAAGTTTCCCTATCGACAAAATCAAAAACATTGTAGGCAGGTTTAACAAGCCTGAAGCGGAAGTGCTTGTTCAATACATCAAAATGCCCGACCTGGAATCCAAAATAGATACAGGTATAACCGCACGATGTCTTGAGGAAATAAAAGGTTTTCTTCCCCAGCCTCAAAATCTTACAATAAAAAGGTGTTATTCTAGATTGTATAAAATTGTAAAAAATTCGGACAAAAATAAGATTTCAAATATTATTAAAGATGAACGTCCTATTGTAAAAGACTTTGTTGAGTCCGCGTACAATAATGAAGAAACCGTAATACCCGCCAGAGTTGCAGCTGTTGTTTGCAAATATCTTGAAGAAAAGGTGTGAGTCTTTGTCTTGATGTTCACCAACAAATGATGCGAAGGCGGGAAGTCCGGACACAAAAGGAGCGGTAAAAACTCAAAACTAAAATGATAATAAAAAGAAAAAAACAGGGGCAAACAGCAAATGTGCCACAGCCTGAAACGGCAGTGTCACAACCTCAAGCTGCTCCTAAAACAGAGAATGTCCCGTTTCCCCCCAAAAAAGAAATCTCCCTGATGGAAGAGATAAGTTTGGTTGATGTCAGTACTGTTGAGTTCGAGGAACGTTTTGAAAGACGCCGCGGTGACAGAAGACGCGGTTACAGAAGGATTGATGAGCGCACACTTGTATCACGCGCGCAGGAAGAAGCCCAGAGCATACGCCTTCTCGCTGCAAAAGAGGGCTATAAAAACGGAATGGAAGAGGCAAACAGTCAGGTTGAAAGTTTAAAAACTTCAATTGAAGAGTTTCTCTCTATGAAAACACAGGTGTATGAAGAGATTTCAAAAGATATTCTCGAGATTGCTCTTGAAGTTGCCAAAAAAATCATTAAAAAAGAAGTTGATATGTCTGAAGATGTCTTAAAATGCGTGCTTCAGGCGGTGCTCGATGAAGTAAGTGTGACAGAGCAAAAAGTGACGGTGAAAGTCTCTCCTCAGGAGCTGGACTTTGCAAAAGCGTCTTTACCCGAACTTTTGTCTAACTCGCAAATGGATGCGAAAATAGTAGTAATATCAGATGATACAGTCGAAAAGGGCAGCTGCATAGTCATCACCAATAATGGTATAATTGATGCAAACTTTTCAACACAACTTTCCATAGTCCAAAATGCTTTTGGCATATACAAAGGGGGTCAATAACAAATGGCAGCTCCGGCGAATGCACAACAATCAAATCCTTTAAGCGAAATATTTTTAGCGATATTCGTAATTTGCCTTATCATTATTTTGATTATGGAAATGCCTACCTGGGTTATCAACTTTTCTATAAGCTTTAACATTACCCTGGGCGTTGTGCTGCTGATGATATCCCTTTATATTCAAAGGCCTCTGGAACTTTCGTCTTTTCCCTCCATAATTCTTGTAGGTACTATGTTCAGACTGGTGCTCTCTATTGCCTCAACTCGTCTTATCTTGGCGCATGGGGAAGCGGGAGAAGTAGTACAAGCCTTCGGAACGTTTGTCACGGGCGGCAATATGATTGTCGGCGCCGTAATTTTCCTTATCATCACTCTGGTACAGTTTATGGTTATTACAAAGGGTGCCGAACGTATAGCAGAAGTTGCGGCAAGATTTGCACTGGATGCGATGCCGGGTAAGCAAATGACCATAGACGCGGATTTTAACGCAGGACTTATCTCGCCTGATGAAGCCACACAAAAGCGTGAAGACCTGCAAAGAGAGTCAAGTCTTTTCGGATCTATGGACGGTGCGATGAAATTCGTTAAAGGTGATACTATCGCGGGTATCATTATCGTTGTTATAAACATTGTAGGCGGCTTATGCATAGGTATTTTGATGAACCAAATGTCCCCTGAAGACGCTATTGCAAAGTATACAATTCTTACAATCGGTGACGGTCTGGCAGCTCAGCTTCCTTCACTTCTGATGGCAGTATCAGCAGGTATTGTTATGACACGCTCATCCGCTCAAAGTTCATCTCTGGGTAAGGACGTTGCCCTTCAGATTATGGGTAAGCCTCAGGCGCTTTTCTTTGCCTGCGGCTTCTTGATACTTATAGCGGTAACAAGCCCATGGACAGGCCTCCCATGGTGGCCCTTTGTGTTGTTTACCGTAGTATTTGCCGTAGCAGCGTTTTCTATGCTTGTAAATCAGGATGTACAGGCGCAACTTGGCCAACTTGATGCCGTTAAACAGAACATGCAGGACCTTGTAAACCCTAACAAAATGTATGAGCGTCTGGGTGTTGATGTTTTAAGCTTGCAGGTAGGCGGCGGCCTTCTTGTCATAGCAGACCCTGACCAGGACGGTCAGCTCCTTGCTAAAATAGCCGCTCTGCGTCAAAGGGTGACCGATGAGCTTGGTTACATTATCCCTAACATAAGGATTATGGACTCTTCCGCTATAGCGGACAATGAGTATTTAATAGCTATACGCGGAAACACAGTCTCTACGGGCATGGTATATCCGGGTAAATTTATGGTAATTGCAGACCAGTGGGAAATGCTCGGGAAACCGCTGCCTGATAATGTTATAGTAAGTGTTGACCCAACATACCAATCTCAGGCTTACTGGCTCGACCCGCAGTATATAGACGTAAAAGACAAAATAACAGCGGTAGACTCTGTTGATGTTATAGTAACTCACTTACAAGACTGCGTGCGCAAGTACGTAGATGAAGTCATGACAAAAACGGATGTCTTAAAACTCATGGAACTTGTTAAATCCCAAGACCCGACTTTGGTTAATGACCTTGTTCCTACAATTATCTCAACTTCAGACCTGAGAAAGATTTTTGTTAACCTCATCCGCGAAAAAGTTTCTATTAAGGATATCATTTTCATCTTTGAGCGCTTGTGTGACTATGCAAGATTCTCCAAAGAACCGGATATTCTCTCCGAGCGTTTGCGTGCTGCTCTGGGACGTCAGATTTGTCTTGCAAACTGCACTGATGACAAAATACTTTATGCGCTGACACTTTCTTCCGAGTGGGAAAAAGTTCTCGATGACAGCTGTCAGAGAACAGAACTCGGTACGATGTTCCTCTTAAACCCAATGCAGGTGCAGGAGCTTATTGAAACAACTGCAAGCACCTTGATGCGCGCACATCAAAACATAGGCAAGCAGCCTGTAATACTTTGTTCTCCGCGTATAAGGCTCCCTCTGTACCAGATGCTTGAAAGGCATATTCCCACAATTGTTGTTATATCGTACTCTGAACTCATCACAGACATCCGCGTCGAAGCTGTGGACTCTGTGGGCGAAAGCTACGAGTATAATTAAGTTTAGTCGGGTGTATACTCGAAAAGCTCGCTAAGGGTTACACCTAACGCGTTGCAAATTTTATTAACGTGTTCAAGGTTAATGAGAGTAAAATCGTCGTTATAAATTTTAGAAACAATTTCATAGCTCAGACCGGTCATTCTGCTTAGATTTGAAACTTTTAAGAACTGGTCTGCCATTATAATTCTCAGCCTGTTTTTAATCATAGACCGATTATATAGTTTTTTGGTTTTAAATTGACATTTTTTGTTTAATAGACTAAAATATTGTCTATAAAACAAATTATTTGTTACATTTTAAGGAGCAAATATAATGCAAAGACAAGCTTTCACCCTCTCTTATAATACGCACAGCTCGGCCTCCTCAACGGAGCCCTCACAAGGGACGTTCGGGCAAAAGCCCTGCCACGTCCGTGCGTTTACGCTGGCAGAAGTACTTCTGACTTTGGCAATCATCGGTGTTGTAGCAGCACTTACAATTCCTGCGGTCATTACTAAAGTCACAAAAGACCAGTATGCTACGGGACTTAAAAAAGCATATAACACGCTAAAATCAGTCGAGAGAGAAGCTGTGCAAGAGCATGGCGAGATGGCAAACTGGGACTGGACAGGTGACTGTCAAACAATTTTTAATAACTATTTTAAACCCCACTTCGATATTCTCAAAGACTGTGGCACTACAACCGATGACGGATGTTTTGCAGGGATAAACTCATACAAATATTTGAATGACACAGATGCACCTACGAATTTTAATGTTGTATCTGTTTACAAAATAATAACTTCTGACGGCATATCATACTCCTATCTTAAAGTACCTACAACAAGCCGCCAGGGTTTCTTTTGGGTAGATATAAACGGAAAAAAGAAACCAAATAAATTTGGTAGAGATTTATTTGGCTTTGAAGTTTTCCCTATTTTGGGCATAAAGCCTGCCGGAGCTTTTAATAATACTACCGCAGAAATAATAACAAGTACTGATTTAAATGCAGCAAACGGAGAAGGTTGTAATCCTGCAGGTGGCCAGGGACAATACTGTGCCGCAAAAGTCCTTTCTGAAGGAGCTATGAATTATTAATTCTGCTAACGGTTATTTGTACAGAGGCTGTGGACTCTGTCGGAGAAAGCTACGAGTATAGCTAAAGTTTATTAAGAAGCAATTTTTCTTCTGATAAAGTGTTATAATAAGTATATGGATGAGAAGATAAGATTCATAGACGAAGTAATAGTTAAGCATCAGGTTGAACAGGAGCTTAGAGAAAAACTGGAAAAATCCGAAAGTTTACCCGTGGTTCAAACCAATCCTATACGTGCAAATTTAATGAAATTTGTAAATTTTAAGAAAAAGTTTAACTTCAAGGACATTTTTTAGTGTACCAAATTAAGGCTTCAGTTTTTAACTATTTGACCAAAAACCAAAAATCACACCTATGCTCTCACTTACGCTCCTTGACCAAGCGTTATTCGGGTTTGAGTGCACAGGAAATCATGGACGAGTTTATAGAAGAAGAAACCCATTTTGCGCAGTTGGACGGTTCCCGTTTTTATTTTGCTGTTGAAAATTTTAATAATGATATCTTCCTGAAAGATTTGAAAAAATATATAGAAGCCCTTATAAAAGATAACGAATACAAAAAAGCCATGAAAGAAGAGATGGCTCCCCTTCGCGAACAGCAAAAAGAGTATATGCGCCAACAAAGAAAATTGGCGCAAGAGTATAAAATGGACAGGGAAAAACCCACAAAGAAACAAATAAGCTATTATTCAAGTCTATGCAAAAGTAAAAATATTGAACCGAAAGAGCTTGAAGGCGCTTCTAAGCTTACTCTTAAAAGATATATTGAGGAGCTTGCCGGGAATGCTTAAGGACATAGAAAAATACCTCGCAGACAACGGAATAGAAGAAAGCAGGGCCGAAGCAAGGCTTATAGTCGGGAGCATTTCATGTCTTAGTATAGAGCAAATATTATCAGGCGAAAAAATAACAGATGAAGCAGAGCGGAAAATTCTGGAAATTGCCAAAGAGCGTATAGAAACAGGCAAGCCGATACAACACCTGCTTGGTTTTACTTACTTTATGGGTAAAAAGTTTAAAGTTAACGAGAATGTTTTAATCCCGAGAGATGAAACAGAACTCCTAGTGCGTAAGGCTTTAGAAATAATTGAAAAACATAATGCAAAGGACATACTCGATATCGGAACCGGTTCAGGTTGTATAGCTTGTTCTATAGCGCTGAATGCCCCTGATACTCAAGTTCTGGGCACAGACATTTCAACAGCTGCCCTCTCAACAGCCATTGAAAATGCACAGGATTTGCGGCTTATAAATAGGGCAATATTTCGAAAATCTGACTTGTTTTCAAATGTTCGCGAAAAGTTTGACATTATTGTCTCAAATCCCCCATATATCCCTCCTCAAGAAAAAGATTGCCTGCAAAAAGAAGTCGGTTTTGACCCTGAAAGTGCACTTTTTACAAAAGACAGAGAAGGTCTGGAATTTTACGAGAGGATAATTAAAGAAGCTCCTGATTTTTTAAACCCCGGAGGTGCTGTGATTTTTGAAGTAGGGCAAGGTCAGGCTCAAAAAGTCAAAATTCTTTTTGAAAAGAGCGAATTTAAAAACATTAGTACAATAAAAGACCTTGCAGGTATAGAACGTGTTGTTTGCGCAGAAGTCAGTTAAGTACCGCAGGGGTTGTTTTCTTCTGTTTTAGGTTCTCTTATGATTTTTATTTTCACTACTCTTGCAGCGTCTGTCTCCATAACTTCAAAAGCAAAGTCTTCTAAGATGCATTTTTCGCCTTCTTTTGCGATGTGCCCCAACTGTTTTACAACTAAACCGCCTATTGTGTCACAGTCTTCATCATCAAACTTGGTGTCAAAGTACTCATTGAATTCGTCTATTCTTGTCATGGCATTTGCTATGTATTCGTTTTCGTAAATTTGCCTTATATCAGCTTCTTCTTCGTCAAACTCATCCTGTACTTCTCCGAATATTTCCTCAAGCACATCTTCAACGGTTAAAAGTCCGCTTACTCCGCCGAATTCATCTATAACAATGGCCATTTGAGACTTAGTAGCCTTAAACTCCAACATCAAATTGTCCATAGTAATTGTTTCCGGTACAAGCATGGCTTCGCGAAGTGTTTTTTTGAGATTAATTTCTTTGCCGTCAACAATGAGCGGATAAACATCCTTAACATGCAATATCCCTAAAATGTGGTCCATATCCTCATCGTAGACAGGATAACGCGTATATTGATGCTCTATAATTATCTTATGTATATCTTGTGCCGTAACATTTATGGGAATACTTGTCATATCGGGACGAGGTACCATTACCTGTTTTGCCAATGTATCAGAAAACTTGAAAACATTTTGCAGGATTTCTTTTTCTGTGTCGTTCAAAACACCTTCTTTGTGCGAAGCAGATATAATCATATCAAGCTCTTCGGTACTGTGCACAAGATGTGAAGCATGTGCGGGGGGTATTTTCATCAGTGACAAAAGAAAATTACCTATACCATTTAAAATAAATATAACAGGAGTAAATATTTTTGTTGTTGCCCTTAACGGCTTTGCAACAAATAAAGTGGTACGTTCCGGGCATTGAAGCGCTATAGACTTTGGCATGAGTTCGCCTATAACAACGTGCAGGACTGTAATTACGGTAAACGCTATGGCGACAGCTAAAGAATGTGTAGCTATAGCACCAAACGGAGGGGGAAGCATTTTGAAAAACGGATCGATTATGCCTACAATAGTTCTTTCTCCAACCCAGCCGAGACCGATACTTGATATTGTAATACCCAACTGTGTTGCTGCTATAGACTTGTCCATCTCATTTATAGAGTTTAAGGCAAGCTTGGCGTCACCTACGCCGTCATTTGCAAGTTGGGATATGCGTGTTTTTCTCACACCTACAATGGCGAACTCTGATGCCACAAAGAAAGCATTGGCAAGCAAAAGTAATGTAACAATAAAAATATTCCAAAACAAACCCGGGTCGGTTTCCATTACATCTCCATAATCTGATTTAATTCATTATAGTAAATGAGCGAGCGAAAATCAAGTTTACTTGAGTTTTTCAAGCTTCAGCTCCCCATGTTTTCAGGGAGATTTGTGCTCAAAGAAGGGGGGAGTACCGCTTAAGGCAAAATTTCAATAATGCAGCTACTGTAACAAATTAAATAATTTTCTCGCTTTTTTGATAAGCCCAGGCGTTGTGATTGTGTATACTTTCGTGGGCTTCAATTTCTACTTCAAAAAAGTCTATAACTTTATTTTCATTCAGCTTAATAACTACATCACGCAGCACATCTTCAACAAACTTCGGATTGTTCCAAGCTTGCTCTGTCACATACTTTTCATCTTCTCTTTTTAGAAGCGAATAAACCTCTGAGGAACCGCAGGCCTCTATTTCTGATATCAAATCTTCAAGCCAGATATGTTCATTTTCAGGATATGAGACTTTTACTTTTACAATTGCCCTTTGATTATGCGCTCCGCAGTCAGAAATCTCTTTTGAGCAGGGGCATAGAGTTGTAAGGGGGACTTTGGCACCTAAGAAAAATTTATAATCGTCATTGTCTAAAATACCTTCAAAATAGCAGTCATAGCACATAAGGGCTTTCAGGTTGCTTGAGGGAGCGGTTTTTTTAATAAAATACTTAAAGTCAAACTTCAAATATGCGCTTTTTGCGTCAAGTTTTTCACACATTTCTTTGAGCATTTTATGAATATCAACCCCTACAAGGTTTTTTTCCCTGTAATCGTTGAGAATTTCAATAAAACGCGACATATGTGTTCCCTTGTAATGGTGCGGCAAAGAAACACTCATTTTTGCATTGGCATATACAAGCTGATTTTTATTATCACCTTTTCTCACAATAGATAAAGGTATTTCAACATCCTTAACCCCTACCTTTTGAATATCAATTTTTCGTGAATCTTTCTGGTTTTGAATATCAATCATCAGTTGTCAAAACTTTTTTCTTCTAAAGCCAAAAGAAGCTTAAGTGCAGCTCTTCTTTGAGTTTGAGGGTCCGCATGTCTTAGAACTTCAATAGCGCGTATCATAACCGGGTCATTATCATACCAACGGTTGCCTTTGCCTTCGTATTGGGTGACTATTTCATAAATGCGTTCGATAACATCCGCGGCAACCTCCTCCTGTAACTTAAGAATAAAGTCTTTTGCCTGTGTTTTTTCATTATCACCGGAAAGCCTTAAAAGTTCTAACGCCTCTTTTAAAATCGGATCTTTATCATACCAACGCATTTGCTGCTCCATTATCCAGCTCCTTATAATACTTTTAAAAAGTATAGCACAATTATACTTTTCAAAAACTAACCATATAAATGAATTTATGTATTTTTGTAACAAAACATGCCAAAACCCTTAACCTATACTGAAAAGTTGCCGATAAACTCCATATAACTTATATGGAGACAATAGTTTATGGGTATGTCTGCTTCACAGGGCAAGTTACTAATGTTAACGGCAAGAACACATGATCTTGAGTTTAAAGCGCAAATGCTTACTCAGCGTCGACTTTCACTTGCAAGTCAATCATTGGAAGCTTCACAGCAATATGAAAGAGCAACAACTAACAGAGAGTTTCTTTTTAGTACCAAAGATAGTGGAAATGCTCCGAGACTTACTTATAGTAATGTTGTAAACAGTTATCAAGACGGCGGTTTGGGTTACAGATTAAAAGATGCAGACGGCTATTTAATTGTAGATAAAATGCCTGATAATATCGATCCTAATTCTGCTGACCTCTATAAGGTAATAGCAAACATTAACGACCCTAATGTACTCGAAGCAGGCTTGAGAAACGGCGCCTGGTTCTTGGAACAACCGATAAGACAAACCGAAGATGATAGTTCTATAAGTACACGTTGGGAAAAGATTTCTGTCGCAGAAGTAGCTTCTATTGATGATGCATTGAAAACTTCGGATGACACTGTGGCCGGGATAAAATACAGCATTACAAAACAGCAAATCGAGTCTCAGGACAAAGCTTTAGATATAGAACAAAAAGCTCTTGAAACAGAACATAAAGCAGTTGAAACCGAACGCGAATCTATTGCTAAGGTAATAATGAAAAACGTCGAAACATCCTATAAGGCATTTAACGCATAAACCGCGCAAGCCGGTGCGGATGTGGCAGTGCCGTGAGGCGGTGACACGCAGCACTACGATGGCGACGTAGGATGTTGAGACGGTTGTCAAACATCCACAGGAGCTAAAACGCGCAAGCCGGTATAGGGCTTTCAGAAAAGGCTGCATTATTGCATAAATACATTCGAAAAAAAGTGGAACTCATTTCTAAGTTCCACAAATGTGTTTTTAGTTTATTTTAAAGTTCAAACTTTATACTAACGTCTTTTAGTGTGTGGTTCCAAGGCTCGTTGCGTCAATTTTTGCCCTTGAAGCCCGGGCGCCTTGCATTTTAGATTAAGTTTTCTTTGATTGCCTTTACTGCTGCCTGTACTCTGTCATCCACACATAGTTTTTGTAAAATGCTGCACACGTGTGCTTTTGCCGTATGGACACTTACTATCAGGTCTTTTGCTATCTCCGTATTACTTTTACCCATCACGAGCAGTTTTAAAACCTCTGTTTCACGCTCGGTTAAATGACTTTTAGCGTCATTTACTTCTCCTGTTGATAAGAAACCTGCATTTTCAGGTTTCGGGAATAGTTTAAGTGCAAGTTTTGCTACATTCGGGTCAATCCAGCAAGCACCTGCTGCAACGTTTTTAATAACTTCCGAGAGAGTTTTCGGGTCTATATCTTTTAGGCAGTAAGCTGTTGCTCCTGCGCCCAAAGAAGCCAACACCTCGTCCTCTCTTTCGTGCGACGTTAACATGATAATTTTAATGTCAGGCATTTTTTCTTTAACTGCCATGGTCGCTTCAAGTCCGTTCATCCCCGGCAGACCAAGGTCCATCAACACAACATCGGGCTTTTCTTTAAGTATTATTTCAATGCCTTTTTCAGCGTTTTCAGCTTCACAAACTACATTGATATGTTCAAATTCATTAAGTGCATAGCGTAATCCTACGCGCGTTAATTTGTAATCTTCTACAATAACTACTTTAATGGGATTGGTTTTTGTCATGGGTTTTGTCTTAGCGAGCATATCGGCCCCTTTCACATAAGCTATATACAATTTCGCTTAACAATTATATTTATATATAAATATAATTGTTAGCATTTGTCAAGTTTTTCATTAATGATATTCTTGTGCATCCTCAACTGTACTAAGCCCTGACTATTATAAGACTTAGCCATCCTCGGTTGTTAACTTATACTACCCCCCTGATTTTTTCAAGCAAATTAGCCACTACTCTAATATCCGTGCTCCATCAGGGTAATCATTGTTTTGTATGGTATTTTAAAAACTATATTAACGTTTTTGTTGAATAAAGTCTGTTTCTTATGGAATTATCAACCTCTAAAACATCTTCCAGTGTTGGGTTTTGTATGACTTTATGCTCTGACATCACTTTTTCTACAATCTTTACGATGTCGTAAATTCCTATTTCTTTGTTCAAAAACTTTTCAACGGCACAGTCGTTTGCCGCATTCAATGCTGTTGTCATTGTCTGACCCATATTTAAGGCTTCATAAGCCAACTTTAGGCAAGGAAACTTTTCAAAGTCCGGCTTCTCAAAAGTGAGACTCTGCCCGATAAAGTCAAAACTGCTTGTCTTTATACCTTCTGTACGTTTCGGGTAAGTCAGTGCATACTGAATCGGTATGTGCATACTCGCCTCTCCAAGCTGCGCAATAACCGAACCGTCCGTAAACTCAACAGCGGAATGTACAATGCTTTGCGGATGTATCACAACGTCTATTTGATTCGGCGTTAGCCCGAAAAGGTAATGTGCTTCTATAACCTCCAGACCCTTATTCATAAGGGTCGATGAGTCTATTGTTATTTTCTTGCCCATATTCCATTTAGGGTGCCTTAAAGCGTCTTCACACGTTGCTTTTTGGATTTCTTCTTTTGTTTTATTTAAAAACGGGCCACCGGAGGCTGTAATTATAATTTTAGAAACTTGTGAAAAGTCCTGCGTACATTGAAATATCGCACTGTGCTCCGAGTCCACGGGCAAAATATTAACACTGTTCTCTCTTGCCTTCTTTATTACAATCTCGCCTGCCATAACAAGGGTTTCTTTGTTGGCAAGAGCTATATCTATCCCGTTTTCTATTGCTTTGAGCGTAGGTTTCAGGCCTATCCTGCCTGATGTCGCAGCAAGAATTATATCGTTTTCTTTATCCGAACACAGCTCGACCATGCCCTCTTCACCGTATAAAACATCAAGTTTGGGAAATTGGGATTTAATTTTACCCACATCGTCAGAGTTTTGAACACACACTTTCTTGGGGTTGAATTTTTTTACTTGTTCAATTAAAAGCTGAACATTACACCCGCCGCAAAGCGCCAAAATCTCATACTCAAAGTCTTTGATGTTCTCAAGTACTTCAAGCGCCTGCGTTCCGATTGAACCCGTCGAGCCTAAAACAGTAAGTTTCTTCATTAGAGCAATTATATAATAAAAACAATATACAGGTGGAAACTGCAAAAGCGAGAAGCCGAATTTTCCTAAATACAAATAGCCAAAATTATTTTTGTTATATAATTGCATCATGGACACTAAGGATATTTTTTTAGGAATAGATGTCGGCTCGGTAACCACAAAACTTGCGGCAGTTGATGAAAAAGGAAACTTTATTGACAGCTATATGTTAAGAACTTCAGGTCAGCCTGTAAAAGCTGTACAGAAGGGTCTTCAAGAGCTTTATGCCAAGCTGAGCGGTGATTATACCGTTAAAGCTGTCGGTACAACAGGCTCCGGCAGAAACTTGGCAGGCGCGCTCGTCGGCGCCGATGTCATTAAAAATGAAATTACAGCCCACGCTGTAGCGGCTTCCGTGATTGTCCCCGATGTACAAACTATTCTTGAAATAGGCGGACAAGACAGCAAAATTATTATTTTAAGAGACGGCATAGTAACGGATTTCGCTATGAATACCGTGTGTGCAGCAGGTACGGGAAGCTTCCTTGACCAACAGGCAGGCAGACTGAATGTTAAAATTGAAGACTTTGGTCCCATTGCGCTCAAATCTACATCCTCTGCCCGCATAGCAGGACGCTGCGGCGTTTTTGCCGAATCTGACCTCATACACAAACAGCAGTTAGGATATCCGGTTGAGGATTTACTTTACGGGCTCTGTCAGGCTCTTGTAAGAAACTACCTTTCAAACCTCGCTCTCGGGAAAGAAATACTCCCTACGGTAACTTTCCAGGGTGGTGTAGCGACAAACTCCGGTATGGTTAAAGCTTTTGAGGAAGCGCTCGGTACAAAAGTAGTTGTTCCTCCAAACCATCAAACTATGGGTGCAATCGGCGCAGGACTTCTCGCTATGGAACACTTCCAATACACGGGAGAAGAAACGAAGTTCAAAGGCTGGCAGACAAAAGACATGAGCTTTAACTCAATCACTTGTGCCTGTTCGGCATGTTCTAACAGCTGCGAAGTAATTACTATCGTTGAAGGTGACTACACAGCACCTGAAGATAGAGAGAAAATGAAAATAGGCGACATTAAAGGCAATGTAATCGCTCGTTGGGGCGGCACTTGCGGTAAATGGGATATAGCTTAAATAAACCAAAATTAAAAACCCTCCGGCAAGGAGGGTTTTTGCTTACTTATTCACTATTTTAATTAAAGTTTTTGCCACTGTTTCTTGTTCTTCCTTGGTAATCTCGGCAAACATCGGAAGCGAAAGAACCAGTTTGGTATTTTCAACAGTGTTTGGGAGATTGTCCCCCTCGCAGCCTAAATGTTTATGTACTTTTTGAACATGAAGCGGCACGGGGTAGTATATCATTGCGCCCACACCATTTTCCTGAAGAAGCTTATGCACCTCATCACGATTCGGTACCTTAACCGTATATTGGTGATAAACACAGTATGTATCGTCAATCTCTTTGGGAGTCTCTATTTTGTTACACCCTTTAAACAGTTCATTGTAATATGCCGCGTGTTCGCGCCTTTTTTTATTCCATTCGTCAATATATTTCAGTTTTATTCTTAAAATTGCTGCCTGAATCTCATCTAAACGCGAGTTTACGCCTATTTCATCATGATAATATCTTACTGCACCGCCGTGGTTTCGAAGAGCAATCATTCTGTTTTTTAAAAATTCGCTGTTAGTACTGGCAAGTCCTCCGTCGCCCATAGCACCAAGGTTTTTGGTAGGATAAAAACTGAAACATCCTATTTCGCCAAAGGTTCCTACAGATTGTCCTTTATATTTCGCACCTATAGCCTGACAGCAGTCTTCAATAACAACAAGATTATGACGTTTTGCAATGTCCATAATCATATCCATATCGCAAGGCTGACCGTATAAATGTACCGGTATAATGGCTTTTGTCTTGGCTGTAATCTTATCTTCGATTTTTTTAGGGTCCATATTAAAAGTGTCTTTATCGATGTCAACAAAGACAGGCTTAGCGCCAACAATACCTATAGCCTCTGTTGTAGCCACAAAAGTAAACGAAACCGTTATAACCTCGTCCCCTTCACCGATATCTAAAGCGCGAAGCGCCAAGTGGAGAGCGTCCGTACCCGAGTTTAGAGCTACCGTATACTTGCACCCTACAAAGTCGGCCATCTCTGCTTCAAAAGCTTTGTTGTGCTGTCCCAGTATGTATGAACCGCTTCTCATAACCTCTAAAACCGCAGGTTCAACTTCTTTTGCGATGGTTTCATACTGTCTTTTTGAATTAATAATAGGTATCATCTTAACCCCTCACTCTTTGCTATCCTTACCAATTCATATTAGCACAAGGATTTTCAGTTCACAGCGCCTTTATACAATCTTAATGTATGCTTCAAATGACAAGTTTTCATATTTACGTGTTTTGTACTTTGGTCTGGAGGAAAAGTTATGATAGGTAAAATTCAAAGTAACATTAATTTCGGCATACTTAAAGTAAACAGTGAATACCCCACAAGACTGGCTATAGAAAAGCTTGTAGACTGCAACGAAGAAGTACTCGATGCGTTTGAGAAGTCTAAAGAGGCCATGGGTAAAGCTTCCGGCGATATTCGCATTTCAATGGACGGGAATGTCTCTCCAAGAGAAAACACCGGAAACATTTCTTTGCATTTAAGAAGTGTGCGCATGAGAAAATTGCCATCCTTGAGTGTAAAGGCAGACGCAACTCCCGAAGAGAAAATTGCAAAACTGGAACTTTTTACAAAAGAGCTTGAGAAAAGGTTTCACCCCGTTAATTTGAAATTAGAACAAGACGCCGACAAAGTTTATGAGTAAGCGTGAAGTGCTGCGAGTGGAAACCAATTGTTATTTATTTTTGAAAAGCTCTTAGGACTCTTTCGGCAGCATCGGGACGGTTTACTATAACAGTTTCTATATTTTCTTTTGATACTTTGAGCCAATTATCAATGTAGCACTGTACTTGTTCATGATTTTCATTATAAATATTTATTGCACAAGCAAGAAGATGCACTGTGTCTTTCAAGTATCTTATGTTGTCATCCATTTTTTTAGATTATCACAAGTGGAGCTTGTGGACAAGTGGGACTTGTGAAATCAAAATAATAATGTATGGAGCAAAGAAGAAAAGAACTCGGCAATAAAATAAAAGAAATTCGCCAAGCTAAGGGCATTTCTCGCGAAGAAGTCGGTTTTCGTGCCGGAATTTCAGGCTCATATGTGGGCATGATTGAACGTGCAGAAAATGACTTTAAAATTTCAAAACTTTTTGCTATAGCAGATGCTTTAAATGTAGAACTTAAAGATTTGTTTTGATAGTATAAAAGGACATTTGGTTTGATTATTTGTTGCAGGAGAAACGACGAGATTCGAACCAGTGGGGTTAAAATTTAGGCGTGGCAGGCATTTTCAGCAATACCTTCACGAATCCCAAAGTCGGAAATGTGCTTCCGACTTACAGATAAGAAAATTTGAAGAAATATTTTGGGAATGAGAGCATGAACACAAAGTATTAGATGAAATGCCTTACGGCAGACAAAGCTCCAAAGCCAACGCAAGCAACTTTTCCAATATCTGTTTTATGCGGACAAATGACTGTTTCTGCACCATCTAAAAAATCACAAGCAATATCCACTGGCTTTCGCCATTTTTCAGGCACTATGGCACTTATACCAACCTTTATTACAGTTTTTATGCCACTTTTGGCTACCTCAAAAAGTTCTTGCTCGAATTGCGTCTGTTGTTTGTAATAAAACATTGATTTTCTCCTTTTCTTTAAATCTATAGCAAATTTTCAGACGGTTTTTCAGCTATGGGGATTTTCTCCCCATTTTTATTATAACAAATTTTTGAATATTTTTGGAGGCATTTTTGCACAAAAATTGTCATTTTATTTTTGTCCCTTAATGTTTAGCCCATCTCTTAATTCAAAAAGCTTTCTCCATCTTTGTTTAACTTTTTGAATGGCTTTTTCATTCCTACTTTTTAGGGCTAATTTTTCAGCATCAACTATTCTATTTCTTTTGCCTCGGTAGCTTTGGTATTCTTTCAAATCCCATTCCACATTGTTAAGATTATTGCCGTCATATATGTGATTACAATTTGAGCAATTTGTACAATAGGCTAAATGGTGGCTATTATTACAATTTTTAGATTTAAACGAGTCTGTTACATTTATACAATTTTCTAAGTTGTTACTTCCTGTGCAATTTTTACAGTTTTTGCTATTATGCAAATAACTGCACTCTCCACAACTCACACAATTTTCACATAATTCACAATTGATACAATCAATGCAACTATTGCAAGACTTACAATTTTTGCAGCATTTACAACCTAGACAATATGCGCAACCTTCACAATTTTCGCAATTACCACAATGTATGCTCTTTTCGCAATTCTTATTACTTGTTGGGTCGTATTTCTCATTTAAGCGTCCCTCCAACCCCTCTGCATTAAACTTAGATGCTAAAACGTTATACAGCTCCTGATTAATCTGTTCATTAGACACATTATTTCCATATTTCTTAAAAGCGTCTATTGCAACATCTTCTATAAACTTTTCTTTGGTTTTACCTAGTAAATTTTCGATAATGTTAAAAAAAATTCAGAATGACCCTCCTAGTATAAATAAATTCATAAATATAGTTATGCAATAATATCATAAATAATGACTCTCATCTATCAAATAATAAGTTAAAAATACCAACTTTTTACTTAAAAATTCCCAATTTTTTCAGAAGTTTAGCTTAAAAAGCCCTATATTTCAATGTTAAAGTTAAGTCTTACATGCCCTAGCATTGCGGTTTTGAGGCTGCTGGAAGCTGAAAACCATATTTTAATGGGTCAATTTTGGACGTGAAAGGGACTTTGGGAACTTTTGAAATTGCGATACTCAGCGGACTTCCGACTTCTCAAACGGACTCAAACTCAAACAGCATTGGCGTTTCTTCCTCCAAGATAGAACTGACTGCAATATCTAAAGTCCCATAACATAATAGATGGTTTCTTAATTTTTTCTATGCAAAAAAGCCTCCATGGGAGGCTTTTAGTGGTGGGCGAGGAGAGACTCGAACTCTCACACATTGCTGCGCTAGATCCTAAATCTAGTGCGTCTACCAATTTCGCCACTCGCCCACATATACTATTTAATTTTCAATAACTTTTGGCTCTCGCGGCTCAAGCACATCGCTTTCGCTTTGTGCCTCCATTTCGAAGATACTTAATCTTCTCAACGGAGTCCT